>Ga0181522_10000359_pt1 | contig 35344 bp, 27 predicted proteins | sample PEATcosm2014_Bin_27_FD_121103 | JGI IMG/M metagenome (GOLD analysis project Ga0181522, IMG submission 121103) | Peatland microbial communities from MTU Mesocosm Facility, Houghton, MI, USA - PEATcosm2014_Bin05_10_metaG | ecosystem: Environmental > Terrestrial > Soil > Wetlands > Peat | place...
CACACGATGCGATGACTGCCACTCGTTGCAATTCCTTCTGGCTCATGCGAAATGTCTCCTGGCTCATGGGGTGACATTTTCACGTTGCCGTTAGGGGGTGACATAATTATGGAGCTAAGACACTCCTGGGACTCTGCCCTGCGCGACATGTTTCAAATGCGATAAGATTGCCAGGCGAAACCGGCGGGCTGCGAAAATCGCAGAGCCGACCAGTTAGGGAGGTCCTCCTCGTGGCGTTCGACGTGTTCGTCAGCTATGCCTCAAAGGACAAAACTGTTGCTGACGCCGTGTGCGCGAAGCTGGAGTCGGCGGGCATTCGCTGTTGGATCGCGCCGCGGGACATCGTGCCGGGCAGGTCTTACGGCGAAGCGATCATTGAGGCGATACACGCCGCGAAGGTGATGGTGCTGGTTTTTTCTTCGAATGCCAATGCTTCCGGACACATTCCGAAAGAAGTGGAACGCGCGGTGAGCAGTGGCTTGGCGATCCTTCCGTTTCGGATCGAGGACGTTGCGCCGGGGAAGTCGCTGGATTATTTCATTGGCTCGGTGCATTGGCTGGATGCGATGACGCCGCCGATGGAAAAACACCTGGATGATCTGGCGGCGACGGTTCACAAGCTGCTCCCTGCGGTGGCTGGGGACCATGGAGTGGGCGGAGCGCAGGCATCCAAAGTGTGGCAGAGCGCGCCGGGGATTGCGGCGACGGGGACGCCGGCGGCCGTGGTTCGAGCGGCTGCCAGTGGCGACGCGCCCCGCGGATACTCTGCAAAGGTGATTTGGATTGGCGTGGCGGCGGTAATTGTGCTCGCGGCTATCGTGGTGGGAATGAAGCTGCTGGGCGGAGGGAGTTCGCAGGGAGGGGCGGACATACCGAACGCCACGAACCCTCCCGGTGATCGAGGTGCGATCGGCGATGTGAACCCTGCAGGCAAGGCGGGCGCGCCGAGTTCGCACAAAGGGCAGCCGTCCGCGTTGCCAAACGTGAAGGCCGGCGATGATCCCATCGTAGGTTGCTATCAATGGTTCAACAATGCGCCGGTTGTAATTCGTGCGGACGGGACGATGGTCGGCGGTCCGTTCACCGGGCACTGGCGCCTGGTGAGCGCGGCGCGGCACGCGTACACGTTCACGTGGCCGGAAGCGACCGACACGGTGACGATCTCGCCGGATCAGCGATCGCTGAACGGCGGGAATCAGTATGGATATCCTGCCTCGGGGACGCGCATCGCGGGAAGTACCGGACTTGTGGGGACTTGGCGCTGGTCAAACGGCGTGCCGTTGACGGTGTACGCCGATGGCGAGTTTTCGGCGGCGGCGTTCCGCGGAAGATGGCAGGCGACCGATACCTCGCGCGGAAGGTATACGCTGACGTGGCCGAACCCCGTGGATAGTGTCACGTTGTCGGGCGGCTCGCGCATTTCCGGGACGAACCAGTACGGAGTAGCGATTTCGGGAGTGCGGACCGAGCCCTGCGCGGAAAATTAGCCAGCGCGATCGAACCAGCCAGAAAAGCGCCAAACCCTCCTGCAGCAGTGAGCAGAATCCCTGATGAGCAATGTAGCTGGAAACGGCTTTGCCAATGACGCTGCTGCGCGGCGAATTGGTTTAGGGCCGCGAGATTCGCGCGCCCGACGGGCGGAAGTCGATTTCGATTTGAGCTTGGGTGTCGGCGGGCTTGTTGTCGAGGTAGGTCGGTTGGTAGCGCCAACCGCGGATGGCGGCGGCAACGTTTGGAAGAAAGGCCAAGGAACCATAGAGAGGCTTGACGTTGCTGACGTAGCCGTCTTTATCGATGCTGGCTAGAACGGTGATCGATCCGTAGGGAACGGGGAGTTGCGAGACTTGCGGATCGACGCGGGAGGTTAGCTCGCCGAGGACCACTGTCTTGTGCCCTCGCCACAGCCAACGCTCGCCCGGGATGTGATCGCCCGGAACGCGCACGGAACGCTCGATGTGCATCGTGAGGGAGCCCGATCGAAGCACTCTTTCGCCAGGCAGATTAACGTAGGAAACAGCCAGATCTTTCGTCAAGCCCTTTGGCGGGGTTATTTCGATTGCGCGGGCTTCCGGCACGTCCATCTGGATCACAGGTGACTTGGAAGGGGTCGGGTTAGCGGGGACCGGATTACTCCGGGCATAGTTGGTCGAGCTGGGATTGCGAGATACAAACGAGTTGCTGCGGGGCGTGGAGGGCTGAGGATAGGTTGGCGGCGCGGAAGACGCCACTGTGCTCGACGGCATGGCGCTCGACGGCGCGGTGGAGGAAGAACTGCTCGGGTGCGAGGAACTGTCGATCGAGCCGGCGATAGCTGACCTGCGGCTGGGGGCCTCTACGGTCGTTCGGATGGTCGCTGGCGACGGGACTGTGCTATTGGTTCTCGTCGCCGGAGCCGACGCGCTCGAAATCGTGGTGACGGGAACGGTGGGAGTGGGGACCCGCGCTGCGCTAGCGGCATTCGTTGCTGGCAGAGGAACGAAATCGGTTAGGTACGAACGCGAACGCGGGACCTCGGGGGCTTCGGGCGGAGCGGTTCGATTCGGTAACGAACTCAGGTTCGGTCTGGAGGGCGACACCTTGGGTGCGTAATGCCTGGTCGCTGCGATCGTTGCCTGGGTGAGGGCAGCCGGAGACGGAGGAACCGAAGCCGGGCTCGCGCCCTGACTTGTATCCGTACGAGCCGCGTCCTTGTTTACATCACCCACGTTGTTCTCCACATCTAGGCTTGAGGGTGTTTCGCTGCTTGGCTGGACGGTACTTTCTGAAGCAGCCGAAGACGTGCCATTATCGGCCGATGTGGCGCTTTGTTTCGCGATTTGCGTGAGCCGATGCAGGAATCTTTCGGAGAGTTGGTGGCGGAACGGCCATCCCGCAGCCCCGCAAATCGTGGCCGTGAATGAGCTCCAGAGAACGAACTGCATGATGGGCGATCGCGAGCGTGCGCGAGACGCGCGTTCGCGACGGCGAAGCCTTTTTTGCTCCTGCCCAGAGGGCGGCTGGTACGTAAATTCGCCATGAATAGGCAAGGGCATAGGAGGGAATTCAGGTTCGATTGCGGGCTGGGCTGAATTGGGTGGGGTCGGATTCGCTGGCGGCGACGGAGGTTCGGAAACGGGTGCGAGCGGCCGGGGTGGTTCCGGCGAGGCTGCCTGGGGCGGCTCTGGTGCGGCAACCGAAGCTTCTGATTTTTTTGGCGAAAACCAGTGCTCGAGGTTGTCATTTTGGGAAGTTTGCAGCGTCACCCACGTGCGGATTTGCTGGCGATCCTGCTCGGTGAGATCCAATAGCTGAATACCAGAACAATTCTGCGAGTCCGCGGTCCAAATGGTGCGAACGCTTACAGTAATGGTGCTGGAAGTGCCATCGAGAGGTAGACATACACGATAAACGGAGTTGAGGTCGAGACGCGTTGGTGTCACTACCTGGAAGCCGTTCTCGCTCACATTCAGAAGCGTGCCCAGGTTGTTGGAACCGAAAGCAACGTAGATCGGAGCCGAAGGCGTGATGCGCGGATAAAAGCGCCGCTCCACAGGCGTATTCAGGGTCACGAAAGGATCGATCGACGTAGACATTCAGCCTCCCCCAATTGCATTTCGCATCGCCGACGAAGAACAGGGATGCGGTGTCGTGCGGGCTCGGGTTCGGACGCGCTTGGCCGCGTGATACCGATCTGGGAGGTCCTGGAAACGATCCCATAGCTCAAGCATACGGCGCAATCCGGGATATATGTTATCAACACCGAAGAATAGAATCGAGTTGCGGGTTTTTCCGCAAGTATAAGAGCCGTAGGATAGTTATTGGGCCACCGAGGTTTTTAAGGACTAGTACCCGAGTCTGAGCAGGAGGCTCCTGTTACGCATTTAAGAACCTTTGTTCGTCGCTTTCGGCCAGACCGCCCGGATTTCAAGGACTCCGGGGAATTGCGCAGACAAGTCCATGGAACCCCTGGCCTTATAGGCTATTGCCAACGCGAGACAGCCACGTCTAAAGTGGCTTTCGTTCAAACTGCTGGACCCTCCGTGCCTCCCCGTAATGGATCCCGGGGCTGGCGGATGAAGCAGAGCCCGGCCACTACCTCCGGAGAATTGTACGCATGAGAGCGGATCGCAAACGCGTTAGGACTTGGCTCGTGGTGGCCGCTTGTCTTGTTTGGGCCGCGGCGGGGATTTCCCTGGTACGAGCCGCCACCGCGACCAACGTCGGCGGGGACCAGGGCGTCGTGGCCTCCGCGATTTGTCCCATTGTTTACCCAGTGGACCAAATGCCGGGAGGACACGGGTATCAGTATGCATTTTATGGAAATGGTTTCTTTGTCAGCCGGGAAGGGTACCTGATTACTGCGGCTCACGTGTTGCACTCGTTCGCCAGCGGTGGGCAGCCGTACATTCTGGTTGCGCGAAACGAGGCGCCGCCGACCATGCTGAAAGCCGATGTGATCGCCGTCGACCAGGAGCACGATGTAGCGGTGTTGCGGGCTACGCCGAATCCGTTTGCCGGGAATTACCGCGCAGGGATCCTCGCGTTGGGGACGCAGACTCCGGTGCGCGGCGATGGCGTGATCGTAGCGGCGCTGCGGCCTTCGCGGCGGGGTCCGCGAACCTTCGATTCGGAATTGCAGGATCACTCGACGGCGCGCGTGGTGGATTATCAATCGAGCCAGCTCGACAAGGGAATGGGCGACACGGAGTTGCTGCTCTTCAGTCACGAAGTCATCTTGGGGCAAAGCGGGGCGCCGCTCCTGTCGGCGGACGGGCGCGCGGTGGTCGGAGTTATTGAAGGCCAATGGCTGCGACCTGCGGCGGGGCTGGCTTCGCAAATGGAGCAGGGGACGAGTTCGGTGGGAGCGGCGGTACCGATTCGATACGCGATCGCGGTTTTGCGGGAGAAGGGGATTGCTTGGGGCGGGGTCACGGAGAGAGAAGGAGTTGCGGTGAGTCGCGGGACGGGGAAGCCTTAGCCGAATATGGGAATGGTGCAGCGGAGTTTTTGGCGTGCCAACACTTTGTTGGTTTATGGAATCCGGCTAAATCTAGCCGCGCTTACGTCGTCTGACGCCGTGCCCTCTGTCGATCAAATCGTAACTCTATCGTCACAGTACTATTGGTTGCCGCTGGCGCGCCACCGACCATAGAGAGCACCTAATTCCAAGGATGTCGGCGCCGAAATGCATGCGTGCGCCTGGCTATGGGGACAGGAATGAAAGCTCGAATCTGTGTTTTGGTCCTGGCGATGGTGGGTGGCGGGTTGCTGGGTGCAGCGTCGATGCTAGCGGGCACGACGGGCTACGCCCATTGCGGCACGTACGGTTCTTACGTGCTGATGTACAAATCGAACGATGAATTCGAAGAGCTGGGGAAGTTGCGGTGCGGCGAGAAAGTGGAAATCCTCGGCCGATGGTTTGAATACGCGCAGGTGCGCGCGGTGGACGGCAGGGTAGGTTCGGTACATTATGCGGAACTTTCGGATGTGCCCGGCCAGGCGCCGACCTCGAATTTCGGATTGACCGATCCGTCGGCGAAGCCACAGGTCGCCGGTACACCCCCGCTCAACAACACTAGCGTCGTTAAAATGCTGAACCTGCGCTTGAGCGTGGAGGTGATCCTCGCGAAAATTCACTCTTTGCCGTGCGAGTTCGATACCACCCCCGCGGCGTTGCAGAAGCTAAAGCAGGCTGGAGTTCCAGACAAAGTGATTCTGGCCATGGTGATGGCGCCATCGGCGTCAGCGCCGCCTTCGGTGGCGAAGGCGCCGGAAATTGTCGAGGTGAAGATACCGGGCGGCACGATTGTGGAAGTGGAACTGAGTTATGCCGTGTCGTCGGACGATGCGGTGGAAGGCCGGCCGGTGCTGATGACCGTGTCCAAGGACGTTGTCGCGGATGGCGTGACCGTGATTCAGCAGGGGGCGGAGGCACACGCGGAAGTGACAACTTTGAAGCGGCCAGGCTTTGTAAACCGACCACCCGGGCAATTCGCCTGGACCATGGATTACGTGACGGCAGTGAACGGCGAACACATTCCCACAGGCTTTTTTTCAAAAGAAGCTGCCGAGAATCCGATGAGCAGCATCATGGGGGCGCCAGGACCTTCGTGGGAGTTTAAGAAGGGAAAGCCCGCGGTAATTGCCGCGAACACGCGATTTCAGACGGTGATCCGCAAGAGCGGCGCGGTTGTCCGTGTTGCGCGGCCCCAAGGCACGAGCGCATCCGCTGAACCTCTGCAGGAGCAACCCGCGGCACAGGCTGGGCCACCCACGAAGCCATAGTACGCTCCGACTCCACTAATACTCGCGAGCACCTGAACGGTTTGCTGAACGTCAGGCCAGTAGTCTTTTTTGCCACTTGGGGTAGTCTTGCGTGGAGCACAGGGCTCGATTCGCCGTAGCCTGGGAGAGCAAGCGTGTTCTGTGAACGCTGCGGACTCAATTTCCTACCTAGACAATCGGTGTGCACGCGGTGCAAGGTCTCCGCGACGCGCCACTGGTTTCAATTGATGAGCCTGGTGACGTTGATGGTGTCCGTGGCTTGCAACGCCTTGGTGGCGGTGATCTTTTTGCCTCGATTGGCCGCGGCTAGTACGCACGCACAAGGCGTGTTTCGTGCGTGGTTGTGGTTCGATTACAAGACCGCCATGTATGGCTGGGTGCCGGTGGCGGTTGCACTGCTGCTGTGGGACTTTTTGGTTTGGAAAGAAGCGCGGCCAAAAGTTAAGGGATGGTTCACGCGCAAGCTGCTGACTTTTTCGCTGGCAGCAGGCGTTGCCCCGATGCTGCCGTGGTGGGTTCCGGCTGGGCAGCCGCCGGGCCAGTTTCTGGCCATGATCGGGAGATATCCGGGAGTACCTGCCGCTCTCGCGTGGGGAGTGGTACTACTGGTGGTGGCGTTGCTGTGCATTGACGCGGAATCGCGAGACTACCTGTTGGGACACGGGAAGGTTCTGAGCGTGGTCAGCGTCGGGGCGCTGCTCGCGTTGTTGACGATGACCATCGTGGGATGGTCGGTTACGTACTGAGGCGATTCGATTCGAGCTCTTCGATATGGCCTTGCGGCTCGCCGATTATTTTGGACGAGGGAAAAGAGGAAAGCGATCCCAGCTCGGACTCCTCACATGCAGGAATGGTGGCGCCTTCCCCTTTTCCCCCACTTTGCGGGCGGTTGGCCCGCGGTGGTGGCAGATTGACAGAATGCCCCCGCCGCATGCCATGCGGTAAATCGTGTAGAGATTCCTAGAACCGAGTCCAGCGGCCACTCGAGGAAAAAAGATCGCGCGGAGAGATGGGCTCCCCGCGCGAAATGCGCCGCGGCATAAATCCGCGGTGGATGCACGATCGCTGGGCCGGAGCGGGTCAGAAGCGAAAAACCGGACCGAAGGCGACACGCAGATTGTTATGCGTTCCGCGGGTTGAAGTAGATTTCGTCACCGATGTCGAGGCGCATGCCGATCGGTCCCAGATGGGCTTGCAATCCGCCGCTGGGATAAAGCACGCCGTTAACACTGTCCGCGCGGAGGCCGTTGACGCTGCTCAGGAAAGTTCCCACGGTGGCGGGAGCCGGGCCGAAGCGGAAGTTGACGAAGCCGCCTTTCAGCGTAACGAACGGTCGGATGGCGTGGTGGCCGATATTGATTTTCGGACCAAGTTCTCCGTGGAGAATGCGCAGGCTCGAACGGTTAAGTGTGATCGAACCCGTGCTGGTACTGGTGAATCCCTCGGTGAAGGTCTGGTTGAAGTCGTAACTCATCTGGCCCTCGAGTTTATTTCCTGAAAACTGGCTGGAGCGCCAATACCGCCGAAACCGTTGTCGGTTTGCGCCAAGCGGAAATAATCAGCAAAAACTCCCACCTGTACGTGCTCCTCGTCCTGCGCGGAGGCAAGAGGGACTAGACAGCCCGCCAAGAAAAGCAAGAATGCGAAACGCTTCTCCTAGACATGCAATCATTTTGTGAGAGAGTCACCGCACGCTGTCTGGCCCCGGCGGGAGCTGTTCTACTTTCCGTCGGTAGAATGCGACGCAAAAATCTGCCGTTGCCGAACGAACGCGGCGGACGACAAAATGCGGAATTTCCGCGTGTTTTTTTGCAACGACTTTCCAAGCGTCCATAGGGTGTTTCCTGTAGCCGTGGCACAGCAATTCGATGGCAGGGAAAGGTTTTTTCGCCGCAACAGGGCGCTGTGGCGAAAAGTTCGTGGATAATTACACGTTCTGTTTTGCCCTGTGCTTGCCGGCATCACAGGATTCGACGAGATCACCAGGGGCGGCCTGCCGAAAGGCCGGCCCACGATTGTCTGCGGCGGCCTCGGCTGCGGCAAGACCATGTTTGCGGTGGAATTCCTGGTTCGCGGGGCGACGGAATTCGGAGAGCCGGGAGTCTTGCTGACGTTCGAAGAGACTGCCGGAGAAATGACCAAGAACGTGGCGTCGTTGGGATTCAATTTGGCGGATTTGTCGGCGCGCAAAAAATTGTTGATGGACTACGTAAGGATCGAACCCTCCCAAAATACAGGAAACCGGCTCGTATGATCTGGAAGGCTTGTTCATCCGGCTGCAATCCGCGTTTGATTCGATTGGCGCGAAACGCGTGGTCCTTGACACGCTGGAAGCGATTTTCTCTGGATTTTCAAACCAAAGGGATGCTGCGGGCGAGCGTTCACCTGGATGGGAGGGCTTACATGCGCGGAAAAGGGAAAGCTCAGGTACCCGTGAGGGAAAAAACAAAAGACGGCGAGACGCAGTTTTTGGAGCTGAAATTGTACGTGGCGGGTCAAACTCCGAAATCTCTGGCGGCACTGGCCAATTTGAAAAAGATCTGCCGCGAACATTTGAACGACAGTTACAAGTTGCAAGTCATCGACCTGGTCAAAACCCCGCACCTGGCACAGGGCGATCAGATCCTGGCGATTCCGACGCTGGTGCGAAAGCTGCCGATACCCATCCGGAAGATTATCGGCGATTTGTCTGACGCCGAACGAGTGCTGGTCGGGTTGAACCTTCGGGAGAACGGGAGCGTAAAGTGAAAACACGCGAACGCAAGAGGAAACGAAGGATCAGGAAACGCGCGGCGCTCCGATACATTTTGCGCTTGTATATTACAGGGCAGACGGCGCGCTCACTTCGGTCCATCGAGAATCTTCGCCACCTCTGCGAGAAGTACTTGAAGGATCAGTTCGGCCTTGAAGTTATCGATATCTACCGACAACCTGCGGCCGAGGGCCAGTTCATCGCAGCGCCGACCTTGATCAAGACGATGCCGTTGCCGCTGCCGGCTGGTGGGAGATTTTTCCGATCAGGACCGCGTCGTTTTGGGGCTGGATCTGAAGACCACGTAGGAGCGGGCCATGAAGAAGCGAGCAACTCGGCCGAAGAAAAATAGCGAAATTGAGGAAATACGCTCGCGCGTTGTGGAACTGGAAGAAACGCTGCGCGCGATTCGCTTGGGGGAAGTAGACGCGGTGGTCGTCAACGGCCCCGTGGGCGATCAAGTGTTTACGTTGCAGGGCGCGGAGCATCCTTACCGCATTTTGGTGGAAACCATCGATGAAGGCGCAGCCACCCTTTCCGATGATGGAACTGTGTTGTACTCCAACAAGAGTTTTGCGTCCATCTTCGATGTCCCGCTGGAAAAGTTTATCGGCGCGCCGCTCGAAGGGTTTGTATCCGGCGAGGATATGGGGGACTTGAGGGCGCTGATCCAGGATGCCAAGAGCGGCAGCGCACGTGGGGAAATTCGTCTGAGGACCATCAACGGCAAGGCGCGCACGGTGCGCCTGACGCTGAGCACGAACCGCCAACTGGGGGTGGAAGCGATATGTGCCGTGGCGACCGAATTGACCGAACTGGTAGAGACGAACGAGGCGTTGCGCGTCACGGAGACTTCGCTCCGGCAATTGTCCGGGCGGCTTTTGCAGTTGCAAGACGAGGAACGCCGCAGGATCGCGCGAGATCTCCACGATGTGACCGGCCAGAAAATCGCGCTGCTGTCCATGTCGCTAGATCGGCTGGGACGGCTTGTGGGATCGCAGGACTCCGAGGTGGAAGAGACCTTCGACGAAACCCGTGACGTGGTGCGAAAAATTGGCGAAGAGATTCGCACGCTATCGTATTTGTTGCACCCGCCGCTATTGGACGAGTCCGGCTTGGCGTCAGCGGTGCGTTGGTATGCGGAAGGATTTCAGAAACGAAGCGGCATCCACCTTTCCGTCGATATCGCGCCGGGTCTGGGCAGACTTTCCATGGAAGTCGAGACAGCTCTTTTCCGTGTGGTGCAGGAAAGCCTGACCAACGTGCATCGGTACTCCGGAAGTCCGGATGCGGAAATCCGAATTTTCGCCGAAGACGGGGAGTTGCGCCTGGAAGTCGTCGATCATGGCAAGGGAATTGAGGCCGGGACGACGCGCACATTGATTGATGGGATAGCTTCGCTGGGAGTTGGCATCCCTGGAATGCGCGAAAGATTGCGCCAGCTGGGTGGCCAATTGGAAGTGGACTTCGGGAGGAACGGCACCCGGGTTCTCGCGAATGTGCCCCTCAGGCCGGCCGAAGTCGAGATCCCGGTGCCGTATGATACGGAAAGCTCCGTCCACGACATGACTGGAGATTCCGATTCGGTCCCGCGCAGTGACGCGCGGCGACGCATTCTGATCGCGGACGATCACGAGGTCATGCGTCGCGGTGTGCGAGGCTTGCTGGAGAGCCATAGCGAGTGGGCCGTATGTGGCGAGGCGTTCGAGGGCAAAGAAGCCGTGGTAAAGTCGCGCGAACTACGGCCAGACCTGATCATCATGGACATCAACATGCCGGGCTTAACAGGAATTGCGGCGGCGCAGCAGATTCGACGCGAAAACCCTTCCGCGAAGATCCTGTTCTTTTCCGTGCATGAGTCGGCGCAGACGGTACGCGAAGTGGTCAATGCCGGCGCGCAAGGGTATGTCGCAAAATCGCGCGCGGGACACGACCTGGTCGATGCTGTGCGGAACGTGCTGGGCGGCGGGACGTTTTTCCCGACATTGGCGCGCTCGGCTTAGGTAGGTCGGCGCGTTTCGCACCGTGCCTTGGGGCGGGTTGTTTTCCTCAGTTGTTCTGCAAGAAACCCCGCGACAGTTTATGTTTTGCTCGACAGAGGCACAGCGGTGCTGCGACCTAGTTGCTCGCGCAACGGGGACTCCATGTCCGGCTATGATTGGGAGAGCACGGCGTACAGTCTGGCCAGGGTTTTCGCGACTTCGGCAGAAGTGCGCAGGTGATATTGCGCGCGGGTGGGACGTGGATGGCCCACATGGACCGCGGCGCCGCGTTTCACCGCCGCGAAGCCCGACTCGTCGGAGAAATCGTCGCCGAAATAAAACGGAAAAGATTTGCGATGAACGGGCTGGGCCAGGAATTGGCCGACGGCGATGCCTTTGCCCGGAATCGAACGAGGCAGGATTTCGACGTCGCGAATATTCTCCATGGCATGCAGGCTTTTCTGAAAGCGCTTCAAATGCGCGCGGATACCCCGTCGAGCGCCGGACTGGAGTGCGGCCGGAACATGGAGCAGATGAACGGAAAGACTGTTGTGTTTGTTTTCGATCCAGAGGCCCGGGTACTCCACGAGAAGAGGCTCGAGGGCTACCCTGGCGTGATGCAGCGCGGCGCGGACGTTTGTCGGAAGCACCGATTTGGCGTTGCGTTCCCAGCCGTACAACCCGAAGTAGTGAATGCCCGGGATGCCGATATGCTCTAGGAGCTCCGCGCGACGGCGGCCGCTGATTACGACTAGGGTCGCAAGAGGATGCCGCGCCAGGCGAAGCAGAATCTTTTTCGCGGCTGCGGTTAGTCGCACTTGATCGGGGCGCGGAGCGATGGCCACCAGGGTACCGTCGAAATCAAGAAAAACCGTGACTCGGCGCTGCCGCCGAATTTTCTTCGCGACATCTTCCCAATTTTTCAAAAGGTCGGGGACTTTTGGAGCGGGCGCCTTCATTGCACTTCGACACGCTCCGGAGCGTCGATGCGGATATCGGTGAGGTCGGAGAGCAAGTTGGCGGCCCAGCGGTAGATATTGTTTTCGCGGACATTGTCGCGCATGTGCTGCATTCGGGTGGCCTGCTCTTCGGTGGACATTTCCAGGGCGCGCAGGATGGCGCCGGCGACCTGCTGGACATCGTACGGATTGACGAGCAGGGCGTCGCTAAGCTCGAGCGAGGCGCCGGCGAAGGTGCTGAGGATCAAAACGCCGCGGTCGTCGTCGCGCGAAGCGACAAATTCCTTGGCCACGAGATTCATCCCGTCGTGAAGCGCGGTGACCAGGCACACCGAGGCAGCGCGGTAGAAACGCGCGATCTCTTCATGCGAGTGATGCTTTTTCAGCAGCACAATCGGCATCCACCGGCCAGCCTGGAAGCGAGCGTTGATTCGTGCGGCTTCGGCGCTGACTTCCTCGAGCAACTTCTGGTAGCGGTCGATCGCGGTGCGGCTGGGCGCGGCGATCTGGATAAAGGTGAAGCGGCGTTGATAGGTAGGATTCAATTCGAGAAAGCGTTCAATACCACGGAAACGTTCGAGGATGCCCTTGGTATAATCGACGCGATCGACGCCGACGCCCAGTAGGCTCGCGTGAATATTCAGGTCGTTGCAAATGGTGGACACCTGCTCGCCAATGCTCCGGTTAAATTCCTCGTGATGGCCGTTTTCCTGGAATGAGACGCTGATGGGATACGGCCGCACGCGTGTCAGGTGGCCCTGGCGGTTCACTTCGAAGCGATCCCAGGCCGTTAGCGCTTCGACGGAACGGTCCACGCACGAAAGAAAATTATTGCAATGCGACTGGATGTGAAAGCCGATCAGGTCGGCGCCTAGCATCCCATCAATCAAATCGCGGGCCCACGGGCAAATGCCGAAGACTTCCGGATTGGGCCAGGGGATATGCCAGAAAATGGCGACACGCGCGTCGGGGCGGGCTTCTTTGATCATTCGCGGGAGCAGAGCGAAGTGATAGTCCTGCGCGAGAACGATCGGCGACTCAATGCCTTCCATTTCTTCGAGCAGCGCGTCGGCGAAGCGGCGGTTCACCTCTTGATAGCAAAGCCAATCATCGGGGCGGAAGATCGGACGTGTGTGCGCGATGTGGCAGAGCGGCCAAAGACCTTCGTTGGCGAAACCCTCGTAGTAGCCCTTCTCTTCCTCGGCGTTGAGCCAAACGCGCCGGAGCGTATAGGCAGGATGATCTGGCGGCACGCGCAGGCGATCGCGGGCGTCGACTACTTCGCGGTCGGCGTTCCCCGAGCCATTCGCGACCCACGTTCCATTGGAGGCCAGCAGGACCGGCTCCAAGGCAGTGACCAAGCCGCTGGCCGGAACGATCACCTGAATCGCACCATTGTTCCCGTTGGCGAATTGGTGCATGTACGGCTCGCGATTCGAGACCACGAAGAGCGGTTTGTTCTGCAGCTTTACGCTCAGGCTGACGCGCAGGCGTTCCGCGGTCCACAGCGAAACGTTGGACTCGCGCAAACGAGCTTCCTCTTCGGCGGTGGCGCGCGCAGCGTTGAGATCGCGCGCGAGATGTGTGACCTCGCGATGAATCTGATCGAACAGTTCGCCCTCGGGAAGCGCCGGCGGATTCGTGGCATGACCGGATTGCCCGGTTCGCAGTCCCCGCAGCCATTTCGCGGTTCGCGTCAACGGCCCTGTCAACGTCCAGCGGACCAGAACCAATGCGAGGCCGGTGATGAACAGCGTTTGTACCAGCGCGTTCACGAGCGAATCGCGAAGCGTGTGAGAGACCTGGGTGTCGATGTACGAAGTGTCGTGGATCAGGACCAGCACCCCGACGGCTTGATTGTTCCGATGAAGCGGCATCGCGTAGACGTGCATGGCGTCGTCGCCCAGGCGCACGAACTCACCCATGCCGGCATCGCGCAAAGCAGCGTGAGTAGCGGTGGCGGGCCGCGACTGAAAAGCTGGCTGCAGCCCAGGCGTAAGAGCCAAGGCTGCGCCGTTGGGGTTGTACACGGCGATGCCCTTCAAGTGTTCCCGCTGTCCGAAGCGATCGACGATGCGCTGCAGGCTTTTTTCCGGCTGCGGACGGTCGAATAACGGCTCGACCGTCTCCTGCATGGTTTCGGCAAGAATCTCCGCGCGCCGAGAGAGCTCGTTGCGCAGCATGCGCTTTTCCGTGCGCACCTGGTATACGGAGAACAGCAGAGACACCACGACGACGCTGATGATCAAGGGCAGAACGATTTTCAGAGTCGTGCGCATCAATGCTTACCTTCTGCCCAGCGGGAGTTGTTCTTCTCGCAAAGCCCCACCGCCCGGCTCAAGGGATTTAACCTTCGCGGGAGTGCAAAATTGCCATACCGCATACCGGGACCGAAAATAAAAGCTCCTTTACATGCCTGATGTCGTGAAGCCGGTCATTGAGAATAATCTAATAAGCTGCCGCGGGATGCACGACGACGTGGACGGCGACCTTGTTCACGTCCTCGGTGCGATCGTCAACCGTGGCCGTAACTCCCACTTTGAGCTTCCCGTCGATTTTGGTGTTGTTGTCGATCAGGAACCTTAGAGTCACCGGCTCCTGACTTTTCTGCACATCGACGGACAATGAGTCGGCTCTGACGGCGGAAATCCTGCCAGAAACAGATCCACTCTGCGTCGCCGGGTGGTCAGCCCTGCTGAATGGCTGAGGTCCGGGGTTCCGACCAGCCGGCGAGAATCGTTGAGAACAAAATGGCCAGAGGTAAGGATAGTACGGAAGCGCATGTTTGTCCCTTTCTAATTGCAACGCAGGGGACCCTCAATAAGACGGCCGTGGGCCGAACAAAGTCGCAACGCACGTTGTAGGTTTTTGGTAAGGGTCCGCAAATGAATTGGATGCACTCTACGCCGGCGAAAAGGGCGCCATCATCGTTCGTGCGCTGCTGGTTTGCCTGCGTTGGAGCGCTGGAGTAGACTCCATGCCCAGTGGCGGACACTTCGTCTATTGTCGGTCGCACGATCTCCCACTATACCGTCCTCGAAAAAATCGGCGGCGGAGGCATGGGCGTTGTCTATAAAGCGGAAGACACGCGGCTGGGCCGCTATGTTGCGCTGAAATTTCTTCCTGACGACATTTCCCAGGACCCGCAGGCGATCGAGCGATTCCGCCGTGAAGCGCGCGCGGCATCGTCGCTAAATCATCCGAGCATTTGCACAATTTACGACATCGGAGAATTCGAAGGGCGTCCGTTTATCGCCATGGAGTTGCTTGAGGGTCATACGCTGAAGCATCGCGTTTCCAAAAAATCCTCGGCTATATCCGAACTGTTGGATATAGCAATTCAAATTGCCGACGGCCTGGAAGCGGCTCACGCCAAGGGCATAGTCCATCGCGACATCAAACCCGCCAACATTTTCCTTGTCGATCGGGGACCAGCGAAGATTTTGGATTTCGGCTTGGCGAAACTCACCGCGTATCGGCAGCCGGCGGCAAGCTCTGTCAGCGAATCGTCGATTCCCACCCAGGTGCACTTCCTGGACAAGGAGGTGCAAACCGGCCCGGGCAGCTCCATGGGTACGGTCGCCTATATGTCGCCCGAACAAGTGCGAGGCGAGGACCTGGACGCCAGGACGGATTTGTTTTCGCTGGGCGTCTCGCTCTATGAAATGGCCACCGGGGTGCTTCCGTTTTCAGGCGTCGTTACTGCTTTGGTTTTCGACAGCATCCTGCATTCCACACCGGCTCCGGCGACGAAGTTGAATCCGCAACTACCTTTGGCCTTCGAAAATATCCTAAACAAAGCGCTGGAGAAAGAAACCGACCTGCGTTACCAGACCGCCGCCGAGTTTCGTGCCGACCTGAAACGGCTAAGGCGCGACACGGAACTGGGCCGGTCAGGGTCGTTCGCTACGCCGCCGGCTGGTCCGGAAACGGATCGCTCGAGCCGCGGACGCTTGCATTGGCAAACCTGGGCGGCGGTGACCTCCGGAGCACTCATCATCGCGTCGATTTTTGGCTATGTTCTGAGGCGGCCCCTGGCGCCGCCCCGCGTGCTGCGAACCGTCCAGCTCACCAACACGAATCGCCCCAAATCCGACCTGGTCACCGACGGCTCGCGGCTCTATTTCATCGAGGGCCAGTCGCAGCTGTCGCAAACCTCGGTGACTGGCGGCGAAACCCTTCCCGTAGCGACCTCACTAGAAGACACCGGCTTTTCCAACGTTTTCGATATTTCACCCGACGGTTCTGAGCTGCTGATGAATACGGCGAGAGGAACTTCTCTCGATGGCCCGATGTGGTCCGTCCCGGTGCTGGGCGGTACGCCTCGTCGTTTGGGGGACCTGGTGGGCCACGCCGGTTCCTGGTCACCCGATCGCAAGCGGATTGTCTCCGCGAAAGGGAACGAGATATTCCTGGCGAAGGGCGACGCCAGCGAACCCCGCCGGCTGTTGACGGTGGCCGGAACGGCGAGCGACTTGCGCTGGTCGCCCGATGGGTCGATTCTGCGTTTTACGCTGAACGATCCGCAGACCAACGGCCGCTCCATCTGGCAGGCTTTCGCCGACGGTAGCAATCTTCATCCCCTGCTCGCAGGTTGGAACAGCACACCGAACGAATGCTGTGGCAACTGGACGCCCGACGGGCGGTATTTCCTATTCCAGGCGGTCCGCGACGGGACGGCGAACCTCTGGGCTCTGCGCGAGCGAGGTGAGCTTTTCGCCTCCAGCCCCCGCGAACCGGTGCAGTTGACGACCGGGCCAATGAATGTGGGCGTTCCGGTTCCGAGCCGCGATGGCAAGAAGATCTTCGCAGTCGGCTGGCAGCCGCGAGGGGAATTAGTCCGCTACGATGCGAAATCCCGGCAATTCGCGCCGTACCTGTCGGGAATCTCGGCCATGGGTCTGGACTTCTCTCGTGACGGAGAGTGGGTTGCCTACAACGACGCCACCGATGGCAGCTTGTGGCGAAGCAAGGCGGACGGAACGCAGAAACTACAACTCGTTTTTCCGCCGATGCTGGCCTATCTCCCTCGATGGTCTCCCGACGGCACGCAGATCACGTTCTTTGGTCATCCGCCCGGTGAACCGTGGCAAATCTATGTAGTTCCGGCGGCGGGAGGCGCACCCCAACTGCTCTACCGCAGCACCATCAACGTGGCCGACCCCAACTGGTCGCCGGACGGGAAGTCGCTGGCCTTTGGCGAAAATTCCCTGAACAATCAGGGGTCCGCGATCTACATCCTGGATCTAAAAACGCGCAGCGTCTCGAAGCTGCCAGGATCCGATGGCCTGTACTCCCCGCGTTGGTCTCCCGATGGACGTTACATCGCGGCTATTCCCCTGGATTCCCTGAAACTCATGCTTTTCGATCTCACAACTCAGAAATGGACCGAGGTGGCCAGGATTTTCGTGGCTTATCCGACTTGGTCGCGGGACGGACGCTATTTATATTTCGATGGGATTCTTGAAAATCAGGAAGGCTACTATCGCGTGCAACTCTCCGACCATAAGCTTGAGCGCATCTTTAGCCTGGAGGGATTTCAGGCGGCCGGGGGAGCGTTCGGAAACTGGAGCGGCCTCGCTCCGGACGGAGCGCCACTGTTGGTCCGCGACGCCAGCATCCAGGAAATCTACGCACTCGCTTGGGAGACGCGTTAATCGACAGGAGTATGCCGGCGGTTAGCGGACTTCCCAGGTGTCGCCGCCGTGCAGGAGCTTACTCAGGTCGCCAGGACCACGCTTGGCAATCACGTCTTTGATCTGCTGGTTCATCACGTCTTCGTAGCGCGGGAGGTCGTCCCAGGCGCGGAAGACTCCGATGGGCGTCGGGAAACCCGGGCGAAGCTCCATGTGCGAGAGCAGGAAGGCGTACGACGGCCGCGGGTGGTGCGCGTCGTGGACAATCAGATCGGACTCAGTGATGCCGTTGCCGAGCGGCACGACTTCGATGTCACCATCGGATTTGCGGCGGATGCCTTTGTCGCGGTTCTTGCCGAAGACGAGGGGCTTTCCATGTTCAAGCTGGATGACGTGTTCGCTGCGGGCCTCGCGCTCCGTCAGCGAGAACCACGCCCCGTCATTAAAAATGTTGCAGTTCTGCAAAATCTCGATGAAGGCGGAGCCCTTGTGCGCCGCGGCGTGCTTCAATGTTTCCTTCAAGTGTCCCTGAAAAACGTCGACGGAGCGGGCGACAAACGTGGCTTCCGCGCCGATCGCTAGTGACACTGGATTGAATGGGCGATCGACCGAGCCGAAGGGAGTGGATTTGGTCTTCTTGTTGAACTCCGAAGTCGGTGAATACTGGCCTTTCGTCAGGCCATAGATTTTATTGTTGAAGAGCAATACTTTCAGGCCGACGTTGCGGCGCAGCATGTGAATGGTGTGATTGCCACCGATCGACAGCGCATCGCCGTCACCGGTCGCAACCCAGACTTCCAGGTCGGGCCGAACTGCCTTAAGGCCAGTAGCCACCGCGGGCGCGCGGCCATGAATGGTGTGGAAGCCGAATGTGTTCATGTAATAGGGAAAGCGGCTGGAGCAGCCGATCCCGGAAATGACGACGAAATTTTCGCGCTTGATGCCCAGTTCGGGGAAAACGGATTGTACAGCCGAGAGAATGGCGTAGTCTCCGCAGCCGGGGCACCAGCGGACTTCCTGGTCGGTCTGAAAGTCTTTCTTCGTGAGCGGCGTGATAGGTGGTAGCGTGGCCGTGGACATTGGACTAGACTCCCAGCAATTCTTCGATTTTGTGTTCGAGCTCGGTTTGTTTGAACGGGCGGCCCTGAATTTTGTTCAAGCCGATGGCGTCGACCAGATATTTTGCGCGCAGCACCCACAAGAGCTGGCCCATGTTCAGTTCGGGGACCAGCACTTGTTTGTAGCGCTTGATGATGTCGCCGAGATTCGCAGGCAGCGGATTCAGGTGGCGCAAGTGAACGTGGCCGATCCGGCGGCCTTGGGCGCGTTGCGCATTCACGGCCGCGGTGATGGCGCCATGCGTTGAACCCCATGCCACGATCAGCAGGTCGCCGTGGTCATCGCCAGCCGGCACGATATCCGGAATGTCCTGCACGATCGCGGCAACTTTCGCGGCACGGATGCGTACCATGTGCTCGTGGTTAAGCGGCTCGTAGTTGATGTTGCCGGTGACGTCCTGCTTCTCGAGGCCGCCAATGCGGTGTTCGAGGCCAGGTGTGCCGGGAACGGCCCACGGGCGGGCTAGCGTGTCCGGATTCCGTTTGTACGGGAGATAGCCGTTCGGTGAATTTTTCTCCGTCGCGAACGTAACCGGGAATTCCGGAATGTCCTCAACGTTGGGAATCTTCCAAGGCTCCGCGCCGTTTGCCAGGTACCCGTCGGACAAAATAATCACCGGCACCATGTACTTCACAGCGATGCGGCAGGCTTCGAGCGCCGCCCAGAAGCAATCGCTTGGCGTGGCCGGAGCGACGATGGGAACCGGCGCTTCGGAGTTGCGGCCGTAGAGCGCTTGCAAAAGGTCCGCTTGCTCGGTTTTCGTAGGCAGGCCCGTCGATGGCCCGCCGCGCTGAATGTCGCAGATGACCAGCGGAATTTCAACGGCGACGGCCAGCCCGATGGCCTCGGTCTTCAGCGCCATGCCCGGGCCGGAGGTCGTGGTGATCGCCAGTGCGCCGCCGTAGGCGGCGCCAATGGCCGATGTTACGGCCGCGATCTCGTCCTCGGCCTGAAATGTGGTTACACCGAAATCTTTGTATTGCGAAAGCTCGTGCAGAATGTCAGACGCCGGGGTGATTGGGTAGCTGCCTTGAAACAGGCGCAGCCCGGACTTTTGCGACGCAGTGACGAACCCGAGCGCAAGCGCCTGGTTACCGCTCAGATTGCGGTACACGCCGGGAGCAAGCTTCGCTGGCGGGATCTCGTAGTTGATCTGGAACGCTTCGGTCGCTTCGCAGTAGGAATAACCCGCCTTCATGGCGAGCTTGTTGGCTTCGACCAGCAGGGGCTTGTTCTTGAACTTGTCCTCGATCCAACGCGTCGTGGAAGTCATTGACCGGTTATAGAGCCAGTAGCACATCCCCAGCGCGAAGAAATTCTTGCAGCGGTCCATGGACTTGGCGTCCAGGCCGAGATGCTCCAGCGCAACGCGCGTCAGGCGCTCGAGTTCCACTGAAAACAAGCGGTATTTGTCGAGCGAATGATCTTCCAGCGGGTTCACGGTCATCTGCGCCTTGCGCAGGTCGTTTTCCCCAAAGCTGTCAGAGTTGACGATCAGGATTCCATTGGCTTTCAGGTCCCCGATATTCACCTTCAGCGCCGCGGGATTCATGGCGATCAACACATCCACGGAATCGCCCGGGGTGAAGACATCATTGGAAGCAAAATGAAGCTGATAGCCGCTTACGCCGGGCAGCGTTCCGGCAGGGGCGCGAATTTCGGCAGGGAAGTCCGGGAAGGTGGCGATGTCGTTGCCGTAGAGCGCGACGGTATTGGTGAACTGGCTGCCTGTGATCTGCATGCCGTCGCCGGAATCCCCGGCGAAGCGGATAACGGCCTGGTCGATCTTTTCGGGCTTGATTCGGGACAACGGTGTCTCTGTGAACGTCGACATGGACTCCTGACCTATTCTGGGAACCTCCTCGACTTTCGCCCCCGAGGAGCGCGGCTCAATCGTCATGGATTTGACGGTGCGGTAAGCAGACTAGGGTGCTAGCGCCAACCGCCGGGAGCCGATAGAAAAGGATACCACACCGGCCCGCGCGCGGCGGGGAGAGAGTCCGCCGCGCGGCAATTGTGTTCTACTGAAAAAGACGTGCGGGGAAAGCCCCAGGTTGCAACTCTTGCGTCCGTATGGAAGTGGAGCCTGCGGCCCGGGACCGGAACGAATCTCGCCACCGCAAAAAGTCTCTGCCCGCTTAGGTTCGCGCAGAGGATGGACGAAACGCCTAAATCCGAATCGTCGCAAGCTTCGCGATTTGACCGAGCGCATTCACGGCACACGCCACTTAACTTTCGCTTGACGTTCGCTTTCTTTTCGCCTAAGTTGGTCGGGACGGACGGTCCACAGCGCTGGCGCCGCCGGCAACTGAAAAGCGAGGTCCCCGATGGCCCTGACCAAGCGACAGAAAGAAGTCCTCGACTACCTGGTGTCGTTCGAGACCAAGCACGGCTACGCGCCTAGCTTTGAGGAGATCGGCAAGGGCCTGAAGCTGACTTCGCTGGCTACCGTGCATAAGCACATCACCACCCTCGAGAAAAAAGGCTTCATTCGCCGCGGCTATAACCAGAGCCGGTCGATCGAAATTCTGCAATTGCCGAAGTCTCCCAAGGAACAAGTCATCGATCGCAGAGTGCAAGAGCTCCCGCTCGTTGGGCGCATTGCCGCTGGCCGGCCGCTCGAAGCCGTCGAAGAGCGCGAAACGCTTTCGCTCGGCGACTTCACGCACGGTGGAAATTCCTTCGCCTTGAAAGTAAAGGGCAATTCGATGATCGAAGACCACATCATGGATGGTGATTTCGTTGTCTGCGAGCAGACCCAAGTTGCGAATCCTGGGGACATCGTAGTGGCCCTGGTCAGCGGTGACGAAGCTACCCTGAAACGGTTCTATCGCGAAGGCCCTGGAAAGATTCGCCTCCAGCCCGCGAATTCCGAAATGGCCCCGATCATCGTCCCCGCGAACGATGTAAAGATTCAAGGCCGCGTCATCGGCGTTCTGCGAAAATATTGACCTCACTCCAGCAGTTCCCGTATTTTTTCGCGAACCGCGGTATTGTGTTCCTTGACTTCGGATCCTCCTGCGGAGCGGAAACATGTACGGACTCATCGTGAAGTTAAAGATCACCCCTGGCAGACGCGACGACGTAATTCGGCTACTGCAAGGCTCGACGATGGGCATGCCCGGGTGCATCAGCTATGTCGTGGCCAAAGACTCGAGCGATGAAAACTTGATCTGGGTTACCGAGATATGGGACACCCTGGCGAATCACGACGCCTCGCTGTCATTGCCCTCCGTCCGCAATGTCATTCCTCAAATCAAAGCGCTCGTCGCGGCCTTCGACAAAGTCGCCGTCACGATTCCGGTCGCGGGAATTGGGTCGGTTCTGCACCCGCCCACTGACGTGTGAAGGATTGCTATCGCTGAGCCGACAGGCAGACAAGCGCCGGCCGCCAGCCGCCTTCTTCTTGGAGCGCCTCATCGCTTCGTACTGTTCCGACCGCAACCATCCGCGTGCGAACAGAGTCTATTAAGCATGCTGTTAGAGTGTTTCAGGACACCCGACCCGCGCCTTAGACACCGCGAACTGAGGATTTCTAAATAATGGCGCAGACCTTCCCGTGGCGTCGGTTCGCTAGAGTTTGCTCCGTTTTATTGGCTGCGGCTCTGGTCTTGGGCTGGCCCTCGCGATGCGCGGCTTACTCCATCATGGCGCATGAAGCGATCATCGATGCCGCCTGGGAAGTAAGCATTCGCCACATCCTTCTGCAGCGTTTTCCCAACGCGACGCCCGAGGAAATGAAACAAGCTCATGGCTATGCCTACGGCGGCGCGATCATTCAGGATTTGGGTTATTACCCGCGCGGCAGCCACTTCTTCAGCGATTTGACCCACTATTGCCGGAGCGGCGACTTCATCCTGGCCTTGCTGCGCGATTCAAAGGACCTCAACGGATATGCGTTCGCGCTCGGCGCCCTGTCTCATTATGCCGCGGACAATGACGGTCACAAGCTCGGCACCAATCCGTCGGTGCCCATCCTGTATCCGAAATTGCGGAAAAAATATGGCAACTGGGTGACCTACGAACAAGATCCGCTCGCGCACGTCAAGACGGAGTTTGGGTTCGACGTCCTGGAAGTTGCCAGGCAGCGCTACGCACCCGACAGTTATCACGATTTCATAGGTTTCGAAGTCGCCGGTCCCCTGCTGGAGCAGGCATTTCGTGAAACCTACGGCCTCGATCTTAAGACGGTGTTAAAAGATGAGGACCAAGTGCTGGGTTCGTACCGCCGCGACGTCAGCAAACTAATTCCCTATGCCACGCGCATCGCCTGGACTCTGAAAAAGAACGAGATCAGGAAAGACGAGCCCAGTATTACTAAACGAAAATTTCTTTACAATCTGTCGCGCGCCAGCTATGAAAAGAATTGGGGCAAGGATTATCAAAAGCCGACGTTGTTCGAGCGCTTCGTTGCGTTCTTGCTGAAACTGGTTCCCAAGTTCGGCCCGTTGAAAGTTCTCCAGTTGCGCGCTCCAACGCCCGACACCGAACATAAATTCGAAGCCAGCTTCAACGCGGCATTGGATCGCTATAAGGACATGCTGTCGCAGCAAAAAGCCGGGGCAATGCCCAGCGTGCCAAACGACAACTTCGACACCGGTTCCGTAACCCCGCCCGGTGTCTACTTCATGAACGACGATGTCCATGCGGAACTGCTCGAGGCGCTCGCCAGGCAGAATTTCGCGGGCATCACGGCGGAACTCCGCGCGGAGCTATTGCTGTTCTATTCCGACCCGAATGCTCCCTACGCCACCCGTCGCAAGCCGAAAGATTGGGCCAAACTGCAAGTGGCCCTGCAACAACTGAAGAATGCTCCACCACCGCAAATCACAGCGGAGTCGATGTCGCCATCGTCATGGCTGTAGCCGCCCTCTTCAACAGGGCCAGGACCACAGTTAACGTTCCTAACAAGTCTCCGGCCACGGCGCTTGCAGCCGCCACTGCCCCGTGCGGTAGGGCGAAAATCGGACCAGCCTGAAGCTGCCTCGCCTTCGGACTGGTTTCCTGTCACCCGCCGATGGCTGCCGCCAATGAATTTCGTTTTTCCCCCGAATCGAATAAACTGCTGCTGCGCCATCCCGCGAACGTGAAACAATGTCGGGTTTCGCGTCGCAGCTTGATCGCTTCCGGAATGAAGAAAACCAAACCGATTCAGAAGCTTCTCGCCGCGAACCGCAGCGAGATCGCCATTCGCATCTTTCGCGCCGCCACGGAACTCGGTCTCCGCACCGTCGGCATCTATTCGCAGGAAGATCGTCTCGGCCTGCACCGCTTCAAGGCCGACGAGGCCTATCAGGTCGGCGCGGGCAAAGGCCCCGTCGAAGCGTATCTCGACATCGCGGGAATCGTCGCCATCGCGCAGGAGAGAGGCGTCGACGCCATTCACCCCGGTTACGGATTTTTGTCCGAGAATCCGGCATTCGCGCGTGCCTGCGAAAAGGCCGGAATCACCTTCGTGGGCCCGACGCCCGCGCTGCTGGAGCTGCTTGGTGATAAGACCGCCGCGCGAAGGCTGGCTACGTCGGCCGGCGTGCCGGTTCTACCGGGAACCGAGAATCCCGTTAGGTCCGCCGCCGAAGCGCAAAAGATTGCGCAGGAGATCGGTTATCCGGTCATCGTCAAAGCCGCGATGGGCGGTGGCGGGCGCGGCATGCGTGTCGTCCGCGACCCGTCGCAACTAGCGGCCCTGCTCGAAGAAGCGCAAGGCGAAGCGCGCTCTGCTTTCGGTGACGCCAGCGTTTTTCTCGAAAAATACCTTCCTCGCGCGCGGCATCTGGAAGTACAAATCCTCGCCGATCAGCACGGCAATCTGCTGCACCTGTACGAGCGCGATTGTTCCGTGCAGCGTCGCCACCAGAAAGTCGTCGAGGTCGCCCCGGCCGCGAATCTGCCAGGCGGCATTCGCAACGAGCTGTGCGAAGCCGCGGTCGCCCTCGCGCGCAAAGCCAACTACCGCAATGCGGGCACCGTCGAATTCCTGTACGACGTGGATGCGCAAAAGTGGTACTTCATCGAAGTCAATCCGCGCATTCAGGTCGAGCACACTGTCACCGAAATGGTCACCGGCATCGATCTGGTGCAATCGCAAATTCTCGTCGCGCAAGGCCACCAGCTGCACGACCCGCCGATGTCCCTGCCGAAGCAGCAGAGCGTTCCGCTCTACGGTGCAGCGTTGCAGTGCCGCGTGACTACCGAAGATCCCGAGAAAAATTTCGCGCCCGACTACGGGAAAATTTCCACCTATCGTTCGCCGGCCGGATTCGGCATCCGTCTCGACGGCGGCACGGCCTATGCGGGCGCGGTCCTCGCGGCCTACTACGACTCGCTCCTCGTCAAAGTGACTGCCTGGGGCAAAGACTTACCGGAAGCCTGCCGCCGCATGGACCGCGCGCTCCGCGAATTCCGTATTCGCGGCGTCACCACCAACATCCCCTTTGTCGAAAACGTCGTTAACCATGCCAAATTTCGCGCCGGCGAAATCGTTACCGCGTTCCTCGACGATTCGCCGGAGTTGTTTCGTTTCCCCAGCCGTGGTGACCGCGCCACCAAATTGCTTTCTTATCTAGGCGACGTGATTCTAAACGGCAATCCCGAAGTCAAAGGCAAGAAAGTACCCGAAACTTTGGAAGTCGCTGTCCTCCCTTCCGTGCCCGGCATTGAACCGCCGCCCGGCTCGCGCCAGCTTTTGCAGAAACTCGGCCCAAGGAAATTCGCCGAATGGGCTCGCAAGGAAAAGCGCCTGCTGATTACCGACACTACCTTCCGCGACGCGCACCAATCGTTGATGGCCACGCGCGTTCGCACCTTCGATATTCTCGCCACCGCCGGGGCCGTCGCCCAGCGCCTCCCGAATCTCTTCAGCCTCGAAATGTGGGGAGGCGCAACGTTCGACACCTCCCTTCGCTTTCTCCACGAAGATCCCTGGCAGCGTCTCCGTGAACTCCGCGAGCGCGTCCCCAACATTTGCTTCCAGATGCTCCTTCGCGGCGCAAACACGGTAGGCTATGCCTCGTATCCGGACAACGTAACAAAAGAGTTCGTCCGCGAGTCTTACAAGCAGGGCATCGATATTTTCCGCATCTTCGATTCCCTCAATTCCATCGACAACATGCGCGTCTCGATCGACGCCGCCCTCGAAACCGGCGCCATCTGCGAGCCCGCGATCTGCTATACCGGAGACATGCTCGACCCATCGCGCCCCAAATATTCGCTGAAGTATTACGTCTCGATGGCCAAGCAACTCGAAAAGCTGGGCGCGCATTTTCTCGCCATCAAGGATATGGCTGGCCTATGCAAGCCTTACGCTGCCTTCGAGCTCGTGAAAGCTCTTCGCGACGAAATCGAAATCCCCATCCACTTTCACACTCACGACACCAGCGGCGTCAACGCTGCCAGCGTGCTGAAGGCCTCCGACGCAGGCGTGGATGTCGCCGACGCCGCCATCGCCTCCATGAGCGGCGGCACCAGCCAGCCCAACCTCAACTCCATCGTTGAAGCCCTCGGCCACACGCCGCGCGACACGCAGCTCGACGTCGCTGCCTTGAACCAGTGCTCGGATTATTGGGAGGTTGTGCGCACCTACTACCTGCCTTTCGACTCCGGCCCGAAAGCCGGCTCCGCGCGCCTGTACCAGCACGAAATCCCCGGCGGCCAGTTCACGAACCTGCGCGAACAAGCCGCCGCGATGGGACTCGGCCACCGCTGGCGCGAAGTGGAAACCACCTACGCGGAGGTGAATCAACTTTTCGGCGATATCGTGAAGGTTACCCCGTCCAGCAAGGTCGTCGGCGACATGACGCTGTTCCTCATGGCGAAAGACATGAAGCCGCAAGACCTGCTGAAGCTCGACGAAAAGCACGATCTCTCGCTGCCCAATTCCGTGGTCGAAATGTTTTCCGGCGTTCTCGGCGTCCCTCCGGGCGGCTGGCCGAAAAAATTGCAAAAAATTATTCTGCGCGGCGCCGCCCCGATCAAGGGGCGCTCCAGCGCCAGCATGGATCCGGCAAAATTCGAAGACGAGCAGGCCTCGCTCGAGAAAAAACTCGGCCACCGAATTCAGCGCGACGCTCTGCTCAGCTACCTCCTCTATCCCGAAGTCTTCCTCAAGTACGATAAATTCCGCCAAACCTATTCCGACGTCAGCGTCCTTCCCACTCCGCCCTTTTTCTACGGCCTGAAGTCCGGCGAGGAAATCACCGTAGACATCGAGCCCGGCAAGACGCTCATCCTCAAATTCCTGACCAGCAGCGACCCGCACCCCGACGGTACTCGCACGCTCTTCTTCGAATTGAACGGCCAGCCTCGCGAGGTCAACGTCCGCGACCGCGCCCTCCGCGTTGTCGAGCGCGCCCATCCTAAAGCCGACCCCGCCGAACCCGGCCAGGTCGGTGCACCCACCGCGGGCGTAGTCTCCGGCATCGCCGTCCAGGCCAACCAGACCGTCGAGCGGGGCGCCAAACTCCTCACCCTCGAAGCCATGAAAATGCAGTCGAACATTTACGCCAGCATCTCCGGCCGCATCAGCAAACTCGCCGTCACCCACGGCCAGCACGTCGAGGCTAAAGATCTGCTGGTGACCATCGTTCCGTGAGCTTTCTCTCGTGAGCTCGAGCCAGCTCCGCAAACACAATCTTTTCCGCTCGCGTTTCCTGCGCAACCAGCGCGACCTCATCGTCTATCTCCCGCCCGGCTACGACGAGCAACCAGAAAGCCGCTTCCCGGTCCTCTACCTTCACGACGGCCAGAACCTTTTCGATCGCGCCACCGCGTTCGGAGGACAGGACTGGAACGTTCATGGCGCCGCCGATCAACTGATCCACGTCGGTGCCCTCGAGCCGCTCATCATCGTGGGCATCTACAACACCGGCAAATCCCGCATCCACGAATACACGCCCACCAAAGCCCCGAAACTGGGCGGCGGCCGCGCCGACCGCTACGCCAAATTTCTGTTGCAGGAAGTCATGCCCTTCATCCTGCGGGAGTACCGCGCGCTCTCCGGCCCGATCGCCACGGGCATAGGTGGCTCCTCGTTAGGTGCGCTCGTATCCTTGTATTTCGGCTTGAAGTATCCGCAACTGTTCGGCAAGATCGCCGCACTCTCCCCTTCGGTCTGGTGGAACCAGCGCATGATTCACCGTTTTGCCGCCGCCGCGCCGGTCCAGCCGCGCCCATCGATTTGGCTCGATATCGGTACCAAAGAAGGTCCCCGCATCGTCCAGGACGTCGAACAATTCCGCGATGTCCTGCTCAACAAAGGCTGGCGCGAAAACCAAGACCTCCATTACGAGCGAGTAGAAGGTGGCGAGCACAGCGAAACCGCGTGGTCGCAACGGATCGGCCGCGTCCTGGAATTCCTCTACCCGGCAACCCGTCCCAAAACCTAATCCACCACTCTGTTCCGGCACGGGGGCGGGGTCGAACACCGGTACCTCCGCACTTCCCCTGTGCCGCTAATGCTTCTATTGCAAGGGTCGGCCGAAACGGACGCGACCCAAGTGCAAAATCTCTATCGTTAGCACCTGAGATGTCCTCCCGACGAGCTCATGAAATGTCCTGTCTTGCGGCGCTTTGGGGTAGTTGCGTGGGCCGCAGGACCGGCCATGGTCAGCTGTACAGCAGAGGAGCCCGGGAGCGGGCGATGAAGGTGGAGGTATCATCCTGCGGGCGGTCAGCAAGCAGATCAAGTTTTGGCAGGCGGCGTAGATCCCTGCGCTACAGTCCGCGGCATTTGCGGCGGGTGCTGCGAGAAGTGTTTCGATTTCAGCGTGCGGCATTTTCGCAAGAGGCCGCGCGAAGCACGGAGTTACCTAACTCATTTAGAATGAGTAGTTGCAAGACTCTATCCGACAAAGACTCTTATCGCTCTTTATTAACGACCCTCAAAAAAGGAGGCGGTGGGATATCCTCGCGGTAACGGTAGCATCTGAAGTGCGCGCAGCCTGTCATCCTGCGGCGATTCGACAAGAATAGCCGATCTCAGGTTCCGGCCTCGCCGGAAAAGCCTTCAATTCCGACGACTCGCCCCGTCAAATTCGCGCGCACCATCCATTACCGCACGTTCCCGGTTTCATCGTTCGCGGGTTTCCCTTGACCTCCTACGCACCCCTACGGCATCGTGTCTGCTCGAATGCCCCAATCCCACGCCCAAACCGTCCTCTGCGTAAGCTCCTACGAAAAAGGCCAGGACTTCCTGCGTACGTGCAAGTCCCTCGGCTGGCGGGTCCTCCTGCTCACTGTGGAAAAATTCCGCAGCGGTGACTGGCCGCGCGATGTAATCGACGAAATGTTCTTCATGCCCGAGGAACTCCCCCTCCAGCATCTGATCTACACGGTCAGCTACCTCGCCCGTTCCCAACCCATCGACCGCATCGTGGCCCTCGACGAATTCGACATGGAAAATGTCTCCGCTCTTCGCGAACACATGCGCATCCCCGGCATGGGCCTAACGACGGTCCGCTATTTCCGCGACAAGCTCGCCATGCGCACCCGCGCCCAGGAAGCCGGCATCGCCGTTCCTGAATTCGCCCACGTCCTCAACTACGACAATCTCCGCGGCTTCATGGCACGCGTCCCTGGCCCATGGCTGCTAAAGCCCCGCTCGCAAGCCTCCGGCATCGGAATGAAAAAGATCCACACCTCCGACGAACTCTGGCCGTGGCTTGACCAGTTAGGCGACCAGCAATCCTTCTATCTCCTCGAGCAATTCATCCGCGGCAGCGTCTATCACGTCGATAGCGTCGTTTCCGAACGCGAAATCGTCTTTGCCGAGCCCCACGCCTACGGCTCCCCGCCGCTGGACGTCTCTCATCAAGGCGGAGTCTTCACCACCAGCACGCTTCCTCACGAAGGTGCCGACACAAAGCTCGTCCTCGAAGCCAACCGCCAGGTTATCGAGGGTCTGGGCTCGGTCCGCGGCGTAACCCACGCTGAATTCCTCCGTTCCCACGCCGACGGCAAATTTTATTTCCTGGAGATTGCCGCCCGCGTTGGCGGCGCGTATATCGCCGATGTAGTCGAAGCCGCCAGCGGCGTAAATCTCTGGCGCGAATGGGCCCGCCTGGAACTGGGAGCAGGGAAGCAACCGTACGCGCCGCCGGCCACCCGCAACGATCACGCCGGTGTCATCCTCTGTCTCGCTCGCCAGGAGCACCCCGACACCAGCACCTACACCGACCCTGAGATCGTGTACCGCGTCGGCAAATACCACCACGCCGGCTTCGTCGTAAAATCTCCAAGCCACGACCGCATCCAAAGACTCCTCAATTCCTACGCCACGCGTTTCCAAAACGATTTCCTGGCCACCCAGCCAGTCCCCGACAAACCCACAGCCTGACGAACGAAGTAGTGAAGCCAAAGAAGCAAGCAAGGAATCTAAAATCGATCCTGATTTGCAGGGGCAAGGCTTGCCTGCCCGGCGTCGACCCCGGCACAAACACCATCGGCACCAAGAGCCACTTTTCGTGTCGTTATTTCACTAGTTCGTCACTCGATTACTTCTTTCCTTATTCCGAACAGAAGGCGAAACCCTGTACCAAGGTCCAGTAACCTTCTGGAACGATTCCCCCACGCTTCATTTGCCCGCTGTCAATCCAAGGTCTAGAGTTTGCTGTGCCCCAACCTGTTCCATCCCCGTTGGGGTGCTATTGTCTAGGGAGAGTTTTCGATGTGGGGAAATAAGAAGCCGGATACGCCGCAAGCTGCGCAGCCGGAGCCCGTGAGTCCAATAATCAATCAGTCGCCGAAGCCTGCTCCGGCGACCTGGGAGGAAAAACCCGCGATGAGTACAGATGCGATGCGTCCACTAACTGCGACTTCGGACCGCTCCAGCGCGCGGCTTGGGTCTAGCCTGCACGTAAAAGGCGAGATCTCCGGCAGCGAGGATCTGCTGATCGATGGCTCGGTCGAAGGACTGATCCAGCTCGACGAGCGTAAACTGACGGTCGGAGCCACGGCAAAGGTAACTGCTGACATCATTGCCCGAGAAGTTGTGGTCTACGGCACGGTGAAGGGCAACCTTCGCGCCAAGGACCGGATCGAGATCAAGAAGGATGGCTCCGTCAACGGCGACCTTACCACGTCGCGCATCATGATCGAAGACGGCGCGTACTTCAAAGGCTCGATCGAAATCGACCGCACCGGCGACAAGGATTCCGGCCACAGCGCGTTCTCGAAGAAAGATGCTTCTTCTCCGGCCACCGCTGGCAAAACCATTTAATCGTCGCAGTCTTCGTCGTCCAACAAGAGATCAAAAGGGCGCGGGGTCATCCCCGCGCCTTTGCTTTGTGCCGCAGCGAGAACGCTCATAATCGACGCTCCGGTCAAGACCTCCAGGTGTACGGCGCCGAAGCCCCTCCTGAGCACCGTTTCGTCCCAGCAGCTGGCGCGGCGTGAGCGCGCAATTCGTTTAACTTTTGTCCCGTTACGCACATCGAACAAATCAGACGACAAAAGCTAGAGTATCGGCGCGGTACAGTCCGCGCCCTCCGGAGGACCGCATGGCAACCCGTAAGCTGGGCAATTCAGACCTGGACATTACGCCCGTAGGATTCGGCGCCTGGGCCATCGGCGGCGCGGGCTACGACTTTGGCTGGGGCCCGCAAGAGGATGCCGACTCTATCGCCGCCATTCACCGCGCTCTCGAGCTCGGCGTCAACTGGATCGACACCGCCGCCGTCTACGGCATCGGGCACTCGGAAGAAATGGTCGCTCGTGCCCTGAAAGAATGGAAAGGCGCGCGCCCTCACGTGTTTACGAAGTGCGCGATGCGCTGGGACGCGAAAGGCAAAGTCACCAAGGTCCACAAAGCGGATTCCATCCGCCAGGAATGCGAAGATAGCCTCCGCCGTCTGCAGGTTGACGCCATCGACCTGTACCAGATTCACTGGCCGCCCGAGGACAACGGGCCTTCGCTCGAAGAATCCTGGCAAGCCATGGCCGAATTGCAACAGCAGGGCAAAGTGCGCTGGATCGGCGTGTCGAACTACGACGTAGCGCAGATGAAGCGCCTCGAAAAAATTGCGCCGGTAACTTCCCTGCAGCCGCCGTATTCGATGCTACGCCGAAAGATCGAAGGCGAGATTGTTCCGCACTGCGAGCAGAACCATATCGGCGTCATTGTTTATTCGCCGATGCTTTCCGGTTTGTTGACGGGCGCGATGACGCGGGAGCGAGCTGCAAGTCTGCCGGCCGATGATTGGCGCAGAAACAATCCGGAATTCCGCGAGCCCAAGCTTACGAAGAACCTCGAACTCGTCGAGCGTCTCCGCGTCGTCGGCACTGGCTACGGCCGCACGCCGGGCGAAGTCGCTATCGCCTGGACACTGCGCCTTCCGGCAGTTACCGGCGCAATCGTTGGCGCGCGAAATGCGAAACAAGCCGAAGGCGTCATGCGCGCCGGCGAACTGAAGCTTACGCCGCAAGACCTTGCCGAGATCGAAGGTACCGCAGCGGCGATGGCCGCGCGCTAAGAGCACACGAGACGCTGGAGACGCGAAAATGAATCTCGGACTGCAAGGGAAAATCGCCGTGGTGTCGGGCTCGACTGCCGGAATTGGCTTGGGCATAGCCATGGCGCTGGCGGCCGAAGGCGCGAAGGTTATCGTCAATGGCCGCACTGAAGAACGCGTCGCCGCGGCGCTCGACAAAATCCGCGAGCGCGTTCCGCACGCGGACACTCGTGGCGTCGCAGCGGACCTGGGCACCTTGACCGGCGTCGAGGCGTTTTTGAAGAAGGCGCCCGACGCCGACGTGTTGATCAACAATCTCGGCATCTTCGATCCCAAACCTTTCCTGGACATTCCGGATGCGGAGTGGACGCGTTTCTTCGAGGTCAACGTGCTCAGCGGCGTGCGGCTCTCGCGAAAGTACTTGCCCGGGATGCTCAAGAAAAACTGGGGGCGGATTATTTTTATCTCCAGCGAATCGGCGCAAAATATTCCGGCCGAAATGGTGCATTACGGCATGACCAAGACGGCGCAGGTCGCGATTTCGCGAGGGCTGGCCCAATCGGTCACCGGCACGGGCGTTACCGTGAATTCGGTTTTAGTTGGACCCACCGACTCCGAGGGAGTTGGCGCCTTCCTCGAGAGCCTGGCGAAGCACCAGAACATTTCGAAGGCCGAAGTGGAGAAAATGTTCTTCGAGAAGGCGCGGCCGGGGTCGCTACTCAAGCGTTTCGAGACGCCAGAGGAAGTAGCGGCGGTCGTCGCGTTCGTCGCCAGCACGCAGGCGCTGGTGATGAATGGCGCCGCGGTGCGTGCCGAGGGCGGCGTGATTCAAAGCGTCTTCTAGGCCCGCAAGTAATCCGGCTTCCAGTCCCTGACGAGGCGCTTGATGGCCTTGCGCTCGTTAAGTTTTTCATCGAACACTTTGCGCGCGAGGGCGGGCAGCTCGGCGTCGCTGGCGAAGCGCAGCGAGACTAATTGCGCCACGGTGAATTCTTCGATGCGCGGTCGCAGATCGGCGGGGAGCAGGCGCTGGTAGCGCAGCCGCTCTTCCAGCCGGATTACGCGGTCCTGCACCGACAGAGCGAACAGTCGCGCGCTGAAAAATCCGACGATCAGGGCGAGCGCCATCAGCACGCCGAAAATTCCCCTATAGCTGAACCAGAACACCTTCATCCAGTACAGCTGAACGCCAAGATTAATGGACAGAACAGGCACAACGAAGAAATGGAACGGCGGGAAAATCTTGGTATGGTTCGCGAAATTCTGTTCAGCCATGACTTACCTCCAATATGCGGCAATGTGAGAGAAACGGTTCCCGCTAGAGTGTCGCAAAGTAGCCCTAAATTCAAGGAACGCCGGCGGCCGGACGCGCATCTAATCGGCCGTGAGTGAATCGCCGCGACGTGGCGGAACACATCGAGGGCTTATCAAGGGGACGGAGAGCGAAATGGCTAAGGCAACCTGGGGCGGCAAAGTAATCGCGGAGAGCAACTCGTGCAAAGTCGTGGAAGGGAATCAGTATTTCCCGGCGGAGGCGGTGAAGAAAGAGTTTCTGAAGCCGAGCACGCATACCTCCGAGTGTCCTTGGAAGGGCACCGCGCACTATTTCAACTTGGAAGTGGGCGGGATGCGGAATGACAACGCGGCGTGGTATTACCCGCAGCCCAAGTCGGCGGCTGCCGAAATTAAGGACTATGTCGCATTCTGGAAGGGCGTGCAGGTCGAGGCATAGGTTATCGCTTGGGGCGGATCGATCTTATCGAGATGCGGCGCAGCGTGCTGCGCCCCCACAAGGAAATGCTTGCTGGTCGATTGGTTGACGAGCAGTAATTGGTTGACGGGGTTTTATTTGGTTTGTTCGTTTTTGAAGATGACCCCGTCGTGCATCACGAATTGGACGTGTTCGAGGATGCGGATGTCTTTTAGGGGGTCGGCGGAGACGGCGATTACGTCGGCGTAGGCGCCTGGAGCCAGGACTCCGATTTCCCCTTTCATTTCGAGCATTTCGGCGGCGCGAGACGTTGCCGAGTGGATGGCCTCCATCGGCTGCATCCCGAGACTCACCATGCGCGGAAATTCCCGGGCCATCGACTCGGTCCAGGGCAAGCCGCCGGTGTCGGTGCCGAAAACGATCATCAGGTGGGCCTGCAATGCTTTCTTAAACGAAATTTCGTGGACTGCGGCGCGGGCGCGATCGCGCTTGCCGGCGGGCGTGTCCTCGGGAGCCCAATCTTCGTAGTAGGGCGACAGCGTGGGGCAATACCAAGTGCCCTGGCTGGCCATTTGCGCGATCTGCGCGTCGGTGATTTCCAGTCCATGCTCAATGGAGTCGCAACCGCCATCTAGCGCTCGCTGCAGTCCGATTCCGTTGTAGGCGTGGCAGGCCACTTTTTTCTGCCATCCGTGCGCTTCATCGACAACGGCTCTTAGTTCTTCCACCGTAAGCGTGGGCTGCGAAACCAGGCGGCCTTGCTTATCGGTCCAAGATCGATGCGTCATGTACACCTTGATCCAATCGGCGCCATGGTCGAGTTGTTCGCGGGCAGCTTTGCGAGCTTGTACGGGACCGTCGATGAGTTGTGCGCCCTTGGGCATTTCGAGTTCAGGGGCGTAGCCTTCGAGGTTGTAGCCACCGGTGGAGGAAATGGCCCGTGTGGCGCAGAACAGGCGCGGGCCGGGAATGGTGCCTTCGGCGATGGCTTGCTTGATTTCGACGTCGCCATAGCCTGCGCCTTCGGTTTCGACATCGCGTAAGGTGGTGAAACCTTGCTCGAGGGCGCGACGGCAGGCGAAGGTGGCGCGCGCGGCGCAGGGCAATGCCCGCTTTGAGGATGTTGGCGTCGTAACCACCCTTGGCTGGATCTTCGCCCCAGAGAAAGATGTGCATGTGGGAGTCGATCAGACCGGGCAGAACGGTGGAGGAGGAGAGGTCGATGACAATGGCGCCCGCGGGAATTCGCGCTGAGGCGTCGACGATTTTTTCGATGCGATCACCGCGAATAAAGACGAGTTGGTTTTTGCGAGGGGAGTCGCTGGCGCCGTCGATCCAGGGAGCCGGCACGGATTACCGAAACAGTTGTCGGCACTTGCGCCCGGAGGGGGTCGACAACCAGCATGCACAGCAAGAAGGTGCCGAAAACGAGTTGACGCATGGGTTGCTCCTGGAAGGTGGCGGTAGCTTGCCGCA
>Ga0181522_10000362_pt1 | contig 35065 bp, 34 predicted proteins | sample PEATcosm2014_Bin_27_FD_121103 | JGI IMG/M metagenome (GOLD analysis project Ga0181522, IMG submission 121103) | Peatland microbial communities from MTU Mesocosm Facility, Houghton, MI, USA - PEATcosm2014_Bin05_10_metaG | ecosystem: Environmental > Terrestrial > Soil > Wetlands > Peat | place...
CTCGGCCACGCGCACGACGGGGACGTCTTCGCGGCGATCGTCTTCGCCCTGGCCTCGGTCACCGACTTCGTCGACGGCTACCTGGCCCGGGCACGGGACTCGATCACGAACTTCGGCAAGCTGATGGACCCGCTGGCCGACAAGCTGCTCGTCGTCGCAGCCCTCATCTCCCTGGTCTCGCTGAACAGGCTGGCGGCCTGGGTGGCGATGGTCATCATCACCCGCGAGCTGGCCGTCACCGTCCTGCGCCTGGGCGCCAGCCAGGCCGGCGTCGTGATGGCCGCGTCGACGTTCGGCAAGGTCAAGACGTGCCTGCAGATCGCCGCCATCCTGGCCGTCATCGCCGTGCACGGCCGGCCCCTGTGGCTGACCGGGCTGATCTACCTGACGGTGCTCGTGACTGTCCTGTCGGGCCTGGACTACTTCTTCGGCGTGCGACGCCTGATGGCCGGCGCCGAACGCCGCACTCAGGCCGACGCCTGAGCCGGGCCGGCCTGCTCCAGCCAGCCCTCCAGGGTCGTCTGGCGCGGCACGGGGACGCCCGACTCCATCTCCGCCCGCAGCTCCGAGAGCAGCCCGTGGCGCTCGGCCACGACGTTGTGCTGGTGGATCGTCTCCAGGTTCTCCTGGCGGGCTGAGATGAAGCTGGCGCCGTCCAGGTTGGGGAAGGCCGCCACGACGCCGGCGAGCATCTCGCGCACGCAGTCCTCGACGAAGCGGGGACGGCGGTGGGCCTTCTCGACCACCTCGACCTCGTCCGAGCGCTTCATCAGCTCATAGATCTCCGAGGACATGCTGGCCTCTGCGACCTGGAGCAGCACCGACGCGTCGATCTCCTCCAGGCAGTCCTCCACGCAACCCACGTGCAGCGTCGCCAGGCCGCGCTGGTTGTGGGTCGCGACCGGCACCGCCTCCAGGACCCGCTCGATCTCCTGATCTGAGAAGCCCTCGCCGGACAGCCGCTCGCGGGCCCTGGCGGCGACCAGCTCCTGGGCGCAGGGGCAGGCCGTCATGCCCGTCGCAGAGACCCCCACGACGCGCCTGGTGCCGTGCTCGAAGGCCACTGCCCGCCCGTGCAGGGTGTAGATCTCCTGGGTCATGACGCCCGAGACGGGGGCCGGCTTGTGCTCGGGGTAGCGGGCCGCGATCGTGACCTCCGCCCTGGCCGCGCCCTGGCGGGCCCTGACCAGCTCCGCGATGTGCTGGGCCAGCGTCTCGGCACGGAAGGAGGACTCCGACAGCACGACCTCGCCGATGGCCTCGTTGACGACCTCCTCGAAGCGGGACATGTGCGCCCCCTTCTGGTGCCTGGAGAGATCCACGAAGCAGTCCAGACGGGCGAAGAACAGCTCTTGGCGGATCCGCACGACCTTCTCCACGCCCGTCACGCCGACCCTCGACAGACCGACGGGGACGGCAGGCGTGCGGGCCTGGACGTCCTCGCCCGAACCGAGGGTTGGAGACAGTGTGGTGATGGAACGGCTCTGCGCCACCGCGGCCAAGCCTAGCGCGGGGAACCTGCCGGACAGTCGGGATTGACGACCGGCATGCGCGACCGCAGATTCTGGTATCACTCCGCACTTAGTTGTTCCGGGGGCAGAGGGAGCATCGCAGGGCCGCCCGGCGCAACAGCGCTAAGCGCAACTAACTGCTGATGAGAACGCAACGCACAGGAGGCCAAGCGTAGGTCAGGGGAGGTCGCGACGGTGCGCCCGTCGCGACGGGGTGACGGTCCTTGGGGAGTTCCAATTGAGCCAGAAGCTTGAGGGTCTGCTTACGGTCGCCGAGCCGGCGGTCATCGAGATGGAGGAGTTGCAGGGGATCATCGCGGAGGGCCACGAGAGGGGCTATCTCACCGCGGAGTCGATAGCGGCCGTGGCCGAGGAGGTCGAGCTCACCAGCGGGCAGGCACACGACCTGCTCAGCTACCTGGAGGAGCACGGCGTCGAGATCGTCTCGGCGTCCGAGACGACGGAGCTGAGCCCCTCGCCCATCGGCGAGGAGCCCGGCGGCGACTCGCGGCTGAGCAGCGAGAGTCCGCTCGAGCCGTCCGGCGGCGAGGAGCGAGGGCCCGAGCTGCAGGCCCGCCTGGAGGAGATGCGCAGGCCCGAGCTCGACCTGACGGCCGAACCCAGCCTGGACTCGTTGCGGCTGTACCTGCGCTCGATCGGGCGGGTGCCGCTGCTCAGCGCCGAGGAGGAGGTGGCCCTGGCCAAGCGCATCGAGCGCGGCGACATGGCCGCCAAGCAGCACATGGTCGAGGCCAACCTGCGGCTCGTCGTCTCGATCGCCAAGGGCTATGTCGGGCGCGGCCTGACCCTGCTGGACCTGATCCAGGAGGGCTCGCTGGGCCTGATCAGGGCAGTCGAGAAGTTCGACTACCGTCGCGGCTACAAGTTCTCGACCTACGCGACCTGGTGGATCCGCCAGGCGGTGACGCGCTCACTGGCCGACAAGGGCCGGACGATCCGCATCCCCGTGCACATGGTCGAGCGCCTGAACAAGCTGCTGCACGCCGAACGGCGCCTGATCCAGCAGCTCGGTCGGGAGCCGAGCCCGGCAGAGCTGGCCGACGAGCTGGAATGCACAGTCCGCGAGGTCCGGGACGTCATGCGCATCACCCAGCAGCCCGTCTCGCTGGAGAAACCCGTCGGCGAGGAGGACGACTCCGCCCTGGCCGACTTCGTCGAGGACGTCTCCGCCGCCTCCCCCTTCGAGATCGCCTCCGAGGCGATGCGCAGGGAGAACGTGATGCGGGTGCTGGCCGCCCTGCCGCGACGTGAGCGCGAGGTCATCGAGATGCGCTACGGCATCGTCGGCGGGCGCTCGAGGACCCTCGAGGAGGTCGGGCGGGCCTTCAACATCACCCGCGAGCGCGTCCGCCAGATCGAGAACAGGACGCTCAAAAAGCTGCAGACGCTGCCCGAAGCCCAGCAGCTGCGCGAGGCTTCCTGAGGCGGGATCGAGGGCAGACGGTCGCGGCGGGCGGCGGGGGAACCGCCGGTCGCGACCGCCCCACCAGCGGGCCTCACCATCCTCGGCAGGCGGCCTCGCCCGGATAGGCCCTAAACTGACCAGCCCCCGGCGGGGTTCCCGAGCGGTCAAAGGGGCGTGGCTGTAAACCACGTGGCTCTGCCTTCGAAGGTTCGAATCCTTCCCCCGCCATCTCTGACGTCAGGCCGTCAGGTGCTCCATCTGCCGCGAACTCAGAGGCGGCAGATAGGCACCCGACTCGGGCGCCGCCGGCAGCACCCGTCCCGCCCTGCGCACGAACACGTCCTGCTGGTTTTCGGCCGAGCGGGAATGCGGATAGAAGGCCAGCTGGCGGAAGGCTCGCTTGCTGGCCAGGTTGTGCCGGCGGATCAGGGCCCAGATCGTCGGAGTCGGCCCGTCCGGCAGCTCGTGCTCGATCACTTCCACCGCTGCCCTGACCAAGACCGCACCCAGCCGCGTGCGACCGTCGCACAGGAGGCGGTTGCGGAAGCGCTCGTCACGGGCCACCACGTTCACGTAGGGGTTGCCGGCCAGCCGGCGCAGGAACCAGGGCGTGCTGGACTTGGATCTGATCTGGGCGTTGCCGTCGACGCGCACCGAGGCGATCCCCAGCAGCTCGCCGGTGCCGTCGTCGGTGAGCATCGCGACCGTCTGCTCCAGCGCGTCGCCGCTGTACAGGTTCTCCACGATCATGCGCACCTCGGCAGTCGCCGGGCTGCGGCCGCAGTCGAAGTCGAGCAGGCGCGGATCGCCTACGCATTGTGCTTTGGAGCGGACCACGACCCGCACAGGTCCAGGCAGGATCGAAGGCTCAGCTGTGCTCTCGAGGGAACGCATGAGCAGCTACCGAGGGTAATCGGCAGCCTGGTCGGAAAGTGCAGTCTCCTCAGACGGTCGTGAGGGGGCGCGGCGCGGCGGAGACCTGGAAGCCCTCGTCCCGGGGCTCGCTCCAGCCGGCCCGGACGACCTCCTCGGCGGGAGCCGCCGCCACGTCCTTCACGGCGCCTGCACCGCGGGCGTCCCGGGCATCGACAGACGGCCAGGGCGCTCCCGGCCGACCCAGCCGGTAGCCCTGCACGAACTGGACGCCGATGGCGCGCAGGGTCTGCAGCTCGGCGGTCGTCTCGATCCCCTCGACGACCAGCCTGGCGCCCACCTGACGGGCATAGCCGGCCAGGGCCGAGACCAGCGCAGCCCGCTCGGGGTCCGCGTCGATCCCAGTCGCCAGGGCCCTGTCGAGCTTCAGGTAGGCGGGGCGTACGCTCGTGATCTGGCGCAGCCCCGAATAGCCGGCACCCATGTCGTCGACGGCCAGGCTGGCACCACTGGCGATCAGCGGCGCGATCGCCTCGCGCAGTCGCTCGCCGCTGTCGACGAGCGTCTCCTCCGTTATCTCCACGATCAGCCCGTCGAGTCCGTCGGGGCTGCGCCGGGCAGCCTCCTCCAGCACCGCCAGGGTGCGGGCTTCCAGCAGCACAGGAGCGGACAGGTTGACCGACAGGCTCGTCCCCGCGGGACGCTGCCAGAGCAGGTCGAGCGCTTCTCGCAGGCAGGCTCGCTCGAGCGCCGGGCGGGCGCCGAGGCGCTCGGCCAGGGCGAACCAGTGAAGCGGCGTCGAGGAGGGCCGCTCCGCGCCGAAGCGGGCAAGCGCCTCGAAGGCGTGGATGCTGCCGTCGAGGATGTCGACGATCGGCTGCACGACCATCTCCAGCCCGTCGCCTTCGATCAGCTTCGCAAGCGCGCCCCGGGCGCCGGCCAGCTCCTGCTGGTCGAGCACGACCGACTCGACGCCGGCGGCCGTCGCCTCGTGACCGTCGCGGTCTGCCATCCGCGCCGCTATGTCGCCCGCCAGCAGCAGCGTTTCAGCGCTGTCGGCCTGCAGACGGGCCTGGCGCAGCAGCAGGTTCAGCTCGCTCGTCAGCCTCCCACTCGTCAGCAGCAGGCTGATCGTCGCCACGCACATCGCACCGTAGGAGGCGTCGAGGGTGCCCGTGCGGATGACCGGGAGGGCCAGGGCGAGCAGCAGCACGTAGCGTCCGATCCAGTGCACGCGGCCGCCTCGTGCCAGCACGCCGCTGGCCACCGCCACCAGCCACAGCGTCGTCACGACGCTCACCCGCTCGAAGCCCAGGCCGACTATCAGCACTCCGGCGCCCGCCGACAGCGACTCCTCGACCGTCAGCAGCCTCAGCCTCGGAGCCACCATCGGCACGGCAGCACTGATCAGGATCGTGGCGAAGCCGACGAGAGCAGCCAGGCGGTGCGGGACCAGCCCGGGCCGGGCCAGGACGATCCCGATCCCGATCGCGCCCATCGCGAGCCGGCTGACGCCGGCCGTCCTGCGGGCGCGCAGGATGTGCTCGTCGGACTCGATCGGGACAGGGCTTCCGATGACGGCCATTCCTCGCCCGTCGGCTGCCAGCGCCCCCTCCTTGAGTCAAGGGGCTGACTTGTGGGCACGCGATGGGTTGATTCCGTCAGTCTGAACTCGGGTTGTCAGATGACTGACCCTGATGAGGGTGGTGGGCGCGAGCCGAATGGACGCCCGGGGCGAGGCCCAGAGCACCCCTTACCGACCCCAGCAACTCGAGCAGCAGCTCCCGCTGCCCGTCTCGCAACTCCGCGCACAGCTCCCGCTCGAACCCGGCAGCCACAGCGAAGGCCTCCCTCAAGACCCGACGGCCGCGCCCCGTCAGGAACAGCGCCCGCGCACGGCGGTCGGTCGGGTGCGCCCGCCGCTCCAGCAGGCCCCGTTCCTGCAGCCCGTCGAGGAGCGCCACCAGGCGGCTGGCAGGCATGCCCAGACGGGCCGCGACCTCGTGCTGGGAGGGACCTTCGTCGGCCTCGATGGCCCGCATCAGGGCGAAGTCCTTCGGTTGCAGGTCGAGCGGACGCAGGCGCTCCTGAAAGCCCGCCGAGATCGCGAAGCCGAGCGTCGACAGCATGAAGCCGACCGACTCCACGAACGGCGGCGGCGCCGACCCGCCGAGGCCCCTCTCGCCCCCTGACCCGCTGCTCATGCCGAAGATCATAGTCCTGTCGTAACTATTTGTGATAGTAATCATTTCAATGCTGATCTTTATGGCGGTGGGCGATGGGCGCTGAGGAAAACGGGATCGAGGTCGAGGGCCTCGTCAAGGACTTCAAGGGCGGCGTCCGGGCCGTCGACGGGATCGACCTGGAGGTCGCCCCCGGCGAGATCTACGGCTTCCTGGGGCCCAACGGGGCCGGCAAGTCGACGACCGTCCTGATCCTGACGACGCTGCTACCACCGAGCGCGGGCAGGGCCCGGGTGGCGGGCCTGGACGTCGTGCACCAGGGACCAGAGGTGCGCAGGGCCATCGGCGCCTCCCTGCAGGAGTCGGCCCTGGACCCCTTCCTGACGGGCCGCGAGCACATGCGCCTGCAGAGCGCCCTGCACGGCCTGGGCCGCGAGGAGCGCGACCGGCGTGGCAGCGAACTGCTGGAGCGGGTCGGCCTGACCGACGCGGCGGACCGCAAGGTCGGCGGCTACTCGGGCGGCATGAAGCGGCGGCTGGACCTGGGCCTGGCCCTCGTCCACGGTCCCCGCCTGCTGTTCCTGGACGAGCCCACGACGGGGCTCGATCCGCAGAGCCGAGCGGCCCTGTGGGAGGAGGTCAGGCGCCTGGCCGGGGACGGCGTGACCGTCTTCCTGACGACCCAGTACCTGGAGGAGGCCGACGTGCTGGCCGACAGGGTCGGGATCATCGACCGGGGCACGATCGTCGCGGAGGGAACGCCGACCCAGCTGAAGTCCTCGATCGGGCGCCCCAGCGTGGAGGCGATCCCGCAGAGCCCCCAGGACGCGTCCCGTCTGGCCGAGGTCCTGCACCGCTTCGGAGAGGAGGCTGCCGCCTCTCCCGGCGGGGTCGCCGTGCGCCTGCCCGAGGGCGCCGGCGATCTGGCCGAGATCGTGCGGGTCCTGGACGGCGAGGGCCTGAAGATCGCCGACCTGCGCCTGCACCAGCCGACCCTGGACGACGTCTTCCTGGAGAAGACGGGCCGCTCCCTGGAGGGCGCCGGGGGCACCGAGCCGGCCGAGGGCGAGAGCAAGCAGCCGTGAGCTCGGGCTACACCCAGATCGCCGTGCTGGCACGCAGGTCGATGCTCAAGACGCTGCGCCAGCCCTTCCAGCTCTTTCCGATCGTCTTCTTCCCCCTGATCCTGCTGGCAGTCAACGCCAGCGGCCTGAAGGCGGCCACCCGCCTGCCCGGCTTCCCGACCCACTCCTACATCTCCTTCGCCATCGCCGTCGCCTTCATCCAGGGCGGCATGTTCTCCCTGGTCAACACCGGCACCAACCTGGCCGAGGACATCGAGAGCGGCTTCTTCAACCGCCTGGCCCTCACCCCCCTGCATCGCGTCTCGCTGATCGCCGGCCTGCTCGTCGGCGTGGCCGCGCTGGGCGTCCTGCAGTCGGCCGTCTACATCCTGATGGGGGTCGTGGCGGGAGCAGACCTGCAGGCCGGCGTCGGCGGCGCCCTCGTCATCCTCGGCCTCGGCTCGCTGACGGCTGTCGGGTTCGGGGCTCTGGGCTGCGCAGCCGCCCTCAGAACTGGCTCGGGCGAGGCCGTGCAGGGCCTCTTCCCCCTCTTCTTCGTCTTCATCTTCCTGTCCTCCAGCAACCTGCCCCGCAACCTGCTCAAGACGGGCTGGTTTCACACCGTCGCCACCTGGAACCCGATCTCCTACCTGATCGAGGGCTTTCGCAGCCTCTACATCTACGGCTGGGACGGAACTGCGCTGTGGAAGGGCTTCGCCGTCGGCGCCGGGCTGACGGCCGTCGCCCTGCTGGCCGTCGAGGGGGCCATGCGCTCGAGGCTGCAGCGGACATGAGCCCGAACACCACCGGCGCGACGGCGGGCGGAGGAATCTGGCGGGTCGCCGGGGCGATCGCCTGGCGCAGCCTGCACACCTACGTGCGCCGGCCCGACCTGTTCGTCCCCTCCCTGACCTTCCCGCTCGTCTTCCTGGCCAGCTTCGCCGGCGGCCTGTCGGCCCTCGGCGACATCCCGGGCTTTCACTTCAAGGCCGGCTACACGGCCTTCCAGTTCGTCTTCGTGCTGTGCCAGTCGGCCATGTTCGCCGGGCTCTTCACCGGCTTCACGCTGGCCTTCGACTTCGAGAGCGGCTTCGCCCGCAGGCTGATGCTGGCCGCAGAGGACCGCCGCGGCATCGCCCTCGGCTATGCCCTCGTGGCCCTGACGCGAGCTGCCATCACCCTCAGCGTCATCACGGCCGTGGCCCTGGCCGCGGGAATGCGCATGACCGGCGACGGCGTCGACCTTCTCGGGCTCTACGGCCTCGCCGCCCTGCTCGTGCTCGTAGGCTTCGGCTGGGCCGCCGGCGTCGCCTTCCGCTTCCGCTCGATCCAGGCCGGACCCCTGATGCAGACCCCCGTCTTCCTGCTGCTGTTCCTGGCCCCCGTCTACGTGCCCATCGGCCTGCTCAAAGGCTGGATCCACACCATCGCCCGGGTGAACCCCGCGACGGCCTTCCTGGAGGGCGGGCGGGGGCTGATCTCGGGCGTCCACGACCACACAGGCCTGGCCTTCATCGCAGCCGCCGTGCTGATCGTCCTGTTCGGCATCTGGACGATGACGGGCCTGGGCAAGGCCGAGCGGCCAGCCTGAGACTTCGAGCCTCCCGCCGGTGGGGGCTCAGTCGCTGCCGCCCAGGCGCGCCACCAGCTCCCGGGCTCCCGGAACGCTGATCAGGACGTGCTTCAGGGTCCGGTGGTCGGCGATCTCGAAGGACAGCCCCGAGACCCCGCGCCGTACGACGAAGGCCTGGTCGAGACGGATCGAGCGGGCCACGTAGATGACCCAGGGCAGCCGCAGGCCGACCTTCAGGGTGCCGCTGCGCATCGCCTCCCGCACCGGGTCCCCGACGAAGCGGGCGTCTCTCACCTCCCCCAGCGGTACACGGATGTTCCCCATCAGGCCGAGCACCTTCTCCCACCACGCCAGGCGGACTTCCAGGACATCCCGCTCGATTCGCACCAGCACGCCGGTAAGCCTAGCCACTAGGCCTGGGCGCCGTCACAGGACAGGCAGTGATTCCACTTGACAGAACAGTCCCGACCTTCGCCCAACACCCGTCCATATGAAGACAACCGTCTGTAGATCTTTCGTCCGCAGATGTAAAGAGTGCCACGGATGGATTCGCTGCGCGACCAGTTCGCCAGAAACCTGCGTCACCACCGCGACGAGGCCGGCCTCTCACAGGAGGAGCTTGCGGAGATCTGCGAGCTCCATCGCACCGAGATCAGCCTGCTGGAGCGCTCCAAGCGCTCCCCCCGACTGGAGACGATCGTGATCCTGTCCAGGGGACTGAAGCTTTCCTCGCCGGCGCAGCTGCTCGAGGGCATCTCCTAGTAGCAGCCGACCCCTTGCAGGCGCGCTAGAGTCTGGCTGCCCGCCCAGCTAGCTCAGTTGGTAGAGCACTTCCATGGTAAGGAAGGGGTCAGCGGTTCGAGTCCGCTGCTGGGCTCTCAGTCGAACACCATGGCGGCGCCCGCCAGCCGAGCGCCGCCATCGCCATCCCGCCGCCGTTACTTGCGCGGGCAGGGCAGCTTGATCGTCTTGGTGACCGTCGTCTGGGTCAGGCCGCCGAGACCGGCGAAGGTCAGTTCGGTCTTGGCGGGCAGGCTGCCTTTGCAGTGCGAGGGCACACGACCGTAGTAGATCGTCTTGCCCTGCTTCTTGATTGCCGAGCCGACGACGATGGAGATCTGTTTGACAGACGCATCCTGGGCCCCGGGCACCGTTTCCACCAGCGGCACGACCGTCTTGAGCTCTTTGCTGTAGAGGCCGCTGGCGCCGACGTATTTGCCCGAGGAGATGATTTCCAGGAGCACGGGCGAGTGGCCGAAGGTGAAGAAGGTCAGACCGCCACCGGGTGCATAGAAGGACTGCACCGTCGCCGTCTCAGGCACCACTTCGGTCCCGAAGGCGACATCGCCGGTCACTTTGCCGACCGGTCCGGCGGCCGACCCCTTGGGGCAGAACTTGGGGCCGCGACCTGTCGGTTCGAGCATCCCCAGAGGGCACGTCGGGAACCCCGAGGGGTGCAGGACGGTGCCTTTGGGCAGGTACACGTTGACGCCGATCAGGGGCGCCGGGAAGCCTCCGTATTCGTTGCCCGAAATCGTGACGTTGGCTTCCACGGCCGCGCCCGCACCAAGGAAGTTGCCCGTGTGCGGGAAGCCCTTGATCGGGACGATCTTCGCTTTGATGCTGACCGACGGCGCCGCCGCCGACAGAGCCGGAAGGGCCAGCGCTGCAAGCAGAGCCCCCACCACGACCGCGAGCGTGACTCCAAACCTCTGCATGTGCTCTCCTCTCCTCGACGACGCGGCGCCTTTTCGCCGCACTGATTGGAACACATCAGTACCCCATTCGGAGCGCGCCAACCAGGCTTGTCCCCTGGCCCGCAGGGGTCGGAAGGCTCCTGTCAGGGGCGGCCGGCGGCCCGGACGACCCGGCTGCGCCTGCCCGCTGCCTGGCGCACGGAAGCGCTCTCGCGGGCCGCCGTCGGCGCGTAGAAGACGTTCGCTGCCAGGCCCTTGACGCCGGCGTCGAGGGCGATCAGTTCCGAGAGGGAGTGCTTGTAGGTGATGCCGTAGCGGCTTTCCAGTTCGCCCAAGACGGGGTCGTTGAGGTAGAAGAACCGGTCGCCGTCGCGCAGGGCCTCGAACTGCCTGCGCCACAGCGCCTGCTGCAGTTCGCCCATCTCGCTGCCGGGCAGGTGGGGCTCGGCCATCATGCCGACCATCGCGTCCATGTTGGAGACGGACCCGTAGATCGCCTTCAGCCGGGCCGCGAGGGTCGTGCGGCGGGTCGCGTAGACGGCCCGTTCTTCTGAGCCCGCCGGGATCGGTTCCCCGTAGTAGTTCTCCAGGGAGGTGAATTCCAGGATGTGCGGGTTGTCGATCTGGTCAGTCGATCCGATCAGCGGGTCGCCGGTCGAGAATTCTTCGCTCGACTCGCCCGTGACTTCGCGGAAGTCGTGCTGGGGGGCCAGGCCGAGCGCTTCGCGCATTTCGTCATAGCTCGGCATGCCGTCGTCGCGGGTCCTCTGGATGTCGATGGCGCCGAGGTCCTCGACGGCGCTGAAGCAGCCCGCGCGCTGTGGTTCGGCGTCGCAGAGGGCCGGTTCGGTGCCCGGCTGGGGGATGCCGAAGAGGACGCTGCGCAGGGCGTCGTCGATCTGCTCGTCGTTCTTGTAGCTCGGTTCTTCGGCCAGGCTCTGCAGGATCGGGCCGAGGCCGATCGTGCTGACGACAGCCGGGTCGTAGAAGGCGGCGATCTGGGATACCGCCAGGCGCACGTGCGACTTGGACGTGGGCGAGGGCGAGATCGTCACGCCCATCGCTTCCAGCTTCGCGCGCTCGGAGGCCTTGACCTTGCCGGCCGGCAGTTCGACGTCGACCTCGCCGTTGACCATCGAGTGGGCCCGGCCCCCGACGGTCGCGAATTCGTCGCTGACCTCCGAGTCGACGCCCGGGTCATAGCCCGTGTAGGGGCTGAGCGTCACGCCCAGGGCGGGGAGGAATTCGCTGTAGGTGATGTATTGCTCCTCGGCGCCCACGAACAGCCTCGCGATCTGGAACTTTTCTTCGTTGCTGAGCGAGCCCGGCAGCTGCCCGACGATCCTGTTGTGCTCGCGCGCCAACAGCGTCGTCACGGCTGTCAGCTCGGCGTTCTCGTTGGTGCGCGCGTCGCCCGCCACGACGGCCTTCTGCGGTTCTTCGGCGAGGGCGCCTTCGGTGACCATCGAGGGCGCCGGGTGACTCGGTCCACGGGCGCTCGTCAGCGGCAGGTATTTGTGCGGCAGCAGCAGCTTCGCCCCCGCCGAGCCCGGCTTGCCGTTGTCCGGGCCAGTCCGCAGCCATTCCAGGCGCGACGGGCTGTTCCCGTAGACGGTCGAGGCGTCGATGTAGGAGCCGATCGAGTTGACCTGCTGGCGGGGGTCGCCGGGACCGGTTCCCGTACCTGCGGCGACGGCGTTGCGGGTGAAGGGGATGAAGCCGAGGCTGTCGCTGAAGCTCTCCAGCGGGTCTTCCTGGTCGAAGGGGACGTCGGCTTCTTCGCTGCCCGGTTGGGCCCGCTCGATCGTGTGATCGACGAACTGCCCCCACACCCACGCCCACTGGCTCACGTTGCGCTCGGAGAAGAGGGCGACGCCGAGCGAGTTGAAGACCCGGTTGCTGACGTAGCGGGCGTTCGGGCCTTCCACCATCTGCCCCGCCCCGTCCGCATAGCGGGCCGGGGCGATGCGCTGGTAGTCGTTGCCGGCTTCGCCCCAGCTCGGATGGGAGAGGTCGTTGCCCGCCCCGTCGAGGCTCTCCGCTTCGAAGGAGACCGATGACGGGGACCCTGCGGCCACAGCGGCAGAGGGCAGCGCCACCGCTGCGCAGACGAGCGCAGCCGCCACCGGGCGGCCCACGCCCGGCAGGAAAGATCTGCTGCGAGCGATCCTCATCCTTGCCCTCCTAGCTCCCTCTCGACGCCGGCACGCTGTGAGAGCAGGCCGGCAGGCCCGGCAGTCTCCCACTACTGTCTACCGTCGTCAAGCGTCGGGCGGCTGCATGCCGGTGGGGGCCAGCAGCTCTCCTTCGCCGACGATGACCGCGTCGCCCCCCACGACGACCCGCTCGATCCCGCTGCCCCTCCCCTCCACCCGCGCGCGCAGCAGCGACGGTCGTCCGATCTCCGCGCCCTGCTCGATCTCGATCTGCTCGCCGAAGCCCAGCCGACCGTGGCGCAGCAGGTGGACTGCCAGCGGACCCGCCGCAGAGCCCGTGGCCGGATCCTCGGGCACGCCCAGGCCAGGGGCGAACATGCGCGTCTTGTAGGCGGTGCCCTCACCGGCGAAGCAGCTGACACCGCGGGCGCCGAGGATCGCAAGGACCGCCTGCAGGTCGGGTGCGAGCTCCGCGACAGCCTGCCTGGAGCCGGCCTCGACGTAGACGTGACGGGGCCCGTTCTCATAGACCTCGACCGGCAGCCCGGACTCCTTCAGGCCGAGCGCCGCAAGCAGCTCGGGGGCGCGAGGGAACGGCTCCCAGGTGGGCACGGGCTGATCCATGGCTGCCTGCGCCAGCAGCCCGGAGGTGGCGTCGACCGTCACCCGGACCTCGCCCATGCCCGTCTCCAGCACGACGAGCCGTCGCTCCAGGGCGCCGGCTGCGACGACGGCGGCCCCAAGCACGGGGTGACCGGCGAAGGGCAGCTCGGCCGACGGTGTGAAGATGCGCACGCGCATGTCGCCGCCACCCTCGGCTGCAAGCGCGAAGACCGTCTCGGACAGCTTCAGCTCAGCCGCGATCGCCTGCATGGCGGCACCCTCCAGCCCCTGCGCCCCAGGGAAGACGGCGAGCTGGTTGCCCTGCATGGGCTTTGCCGTGAAGACGTCCAGCAGCACATAGCGCAGAGCCTCGACGGAGCCTGCCAGGGGCCGCCACGTCGCAAGCGCCTGCCCCGGGTCGCTCATGCCGGCAGGTCCTCCAGATCGATGCGCAACGCTCCCAGCTCCAGTGCCGCACGCCCGGCCCTGACGGAGCCGGGCACCTGCAAGGCGATCGCGACGACGCCCCCGGGGCCGCCGTCGCGAGCCTCGAAGCGGATCGTCTGGTCCTGCAGCTCGATCCGGGCCGGCGTCGAGGGGTCGACTGTCAGGCCCAGCACTCCGGCCCAGCGCCCGCAGGCAGCGATCGGATCGGCGACGGCCACCGTGACGCCCGTCAACCTCCCGGGCGCTCCCCGGCCGATCCGCTCCGTCCAGCCGGGCCCGCCCCAGCGCCAGCTGCCCTGCGGCCTGGAGCAGTCGAGGGAGACGATCGTGCCGAGCATGTCGGAGGGGTGCAGGTGCGTGCCCGAGATGTCGGGCAGGTCGATCTGCCAGACGGTCCGCACGCCTGCCCCGGCGGCTCGCTCGCGGGCGCCCTCGAGGTCCCTGACGTCGAACAGGACCATGTAGCCGCAGTCGCCGCCGCAGCGCTCGATCTGGCGGGCAGCCGCCGTTCCAGGAGCCGTCGGGGCGACGACCTCGAGGAAGCAGTCGCCGATCGCGAAGACGACGTTCTCCAGGCCGAAGGCGGCCACCCCCGGGTCGCGGAAGGGCTCCTCCAGCGCCAGATCCTCCCTGAGCCGGCTCGCCAGCGGCTCGATCTGCGCTGTCGCGATCACGGCCTGGCGCAGCCTGACCGTCGCAGCGAGGTCCATGGGCTGCAGGCTACCTTCGTCGGGCGTCACGCGCAGCCCCCGCGAGGAGGCGCTTCGGGCACGGGATAATCCGGCGATCGGCAGCATCGAGGACCAACCGCGATCCCCTCCCGGCAACCGCCTGGCCAGGCTGGTTGCTCGCGTCGTGGACTGGGTCCTGCCCGAGGAGAACCCGACAGCTGCCGTCTACGGGGTGATCGTGATCGGCGCCCTGCTCAGCGCCGAGACGCCGGCCCAGGAGACCTACGTCGAGACGATCGCCTCGACGATCATCGCTACGGCCCTCTACTGGCTGGCCCACAGCTATGCCCGCGTGCTGGGTGGACGACTGCAGACCAGCCGGCCGTTGACGCTGTCGGCGTTGGCCGAGGCGCTGCGCAAAGACTGGCCGCTGCTGAGGGGAGCCTCGATTCCTTTGCTGGCCCTGATCGTCGCTGCTCTCACGGGCGCCGGCAGAGGCAGCGCCGTGGCGGCGGCAGTGTGGGCGGCAGTGGCCTCGATAGCCGCCTTCGAGGCCGTCGCTGCCCTTCGCTCCCACGCCACCCGCGGGGAGCTGGCCGTGGAGATCGCGATCGGGCTGACGATGGGCCTGGGCATCCTGGCCCTGAAGATCGTCCTGCACTGAGCCCGCGCCGGGAGCCCACAAAGGCACCTTTTGTCAGCAGACAAAACATTACTGACACCTCGTCCGCCAATCGTGCATAAGATGTGACACGGATCGTCTGTTCGGAACGGCTTTCGAGGAGATTGAATGGCACGGGGAGGAACGGGACCCGCGGGGGGCGGGCAGAGATCGAAGACGCGCCAGTCCGGACGCATCGCGCCCATCTACAAGCGCCTGCCGCACGGGCCGCACCAGCTTCCGCCGGAGGAGGTGGCCAGACATCAGCGGGCGCGCATCCACGGCGCGATGATCGAGGCTGTCGCCCGCAGCGGCTATCAGGGCACGAGCGTCAAGCAGGTGATCGGGCTGGCAGGTGTCTCGCGGCGGTCCTTCTACGAGATCTTCGCCAACCGTCAGGACTGCTTCCTGGCGACCTTCGACCTGCTGGCGGGACGCGAGCTGGCGGCCCTGCGTGGCGCCTACCTGGAGGCGCACGGCGGCCTGGAGGACCGTCTGCAGGCCGTCTTCGCCCATTGTGCGCAGACGATCTCCGGCGAGCGCAACGCCGTCAGCCTGGTCCTGCTGGACATCGCCACGGCCGGACCCGACGGGATGGTCAGGTTCTGCCGGGGAGCCGGCGAGTGCGAGCAGCTGCTGGGCGCCTGCTTCGAGCTCTCCAGCCGCTCCGAGGCACTTCCGGCGCCGATCCTGCGGGGCATGGTGGGCGGCCTGCACTGGTCGCTGGCGGGCCTGCTCGCCAGGAAGCAGCTCCCCGACGAGCCGACGATGACAGAGCAGATGCTGGACTGGACGCTGCGCTTCAGGACGCCCCCGGGCAGCGGCATCAGCGAGGAGCTGAACAGGCGCCTGCGCGATCGCGCCCGGCAGATAGGGGCGCGGGCGATCCGTGGAGAGACCGCCCAGCCGCCGGCCGAGGACACCCGCTCGCGCCTGCTGCACAGCGTCCTGCAGCTGTGCGGTCCACGCGATGCAGCCGAGCTGAGCGCGCCCCTGATCGCCGAGCGCGCACAGGTGAGCCTGGACGACTTCTTCGAGATGTTCCCGACGGCCCAGGACTGCCTGCACGCTGCCCTGGAAATGGCCGACAAGCGGCTGCTGGAGGTGGCCAAGGAGGCGGCCGCGGGCCAGCCGGACTGGGCGACGCGAACCCTGCAGGTGACACGAGCCATGCTCGTGCACCTGGCGGCCAACCCCCTGCACGCCCGCACCCTGGTCGTGGACGTGAACTGCTGTGGAGGCAAGCCGATGCAGCGCCACGTCCAAGCGTCGGCGAAGCTGGCCGGCCTGCTCGCCGAGGGAGCGCCCCAGGACGGCTGCGCGCTGGCCGCAGACGGAGTCGTCGGGGCCTTCTGGCACATGGTCCGCTGCCAGGTCACAAGCGGAAGGGTGGCGCTGCTGAGCGCCCTGACGGATCAGCTCTGCCATCTCGCCCTGGCGCCCTACCTGGGGGCCGAGCAGGCAGCCGAAGTGGTCCTGGCCGGCAGCGCCTAACGGCGCTTGCGAACGCGCCTTTCGGCTATGTAGGTCATCACGATCCCCACCAGGAGGGAGATCACGATGACGATGATGAGAGGGGCCCGTCCCGAGCCGAACACCCAGTGGACCTTGACCTGGTCGAGGTTGAAGACCGCGAAGAGGGTTATCAGGATCGCCAGCACGACCAGCCCGACCGTCCGAGCCGTCTCGCGCGGGTTGCGAGCGGAGGGCCGGGAGTCCGCAGGTTGGGCGCGGGGCGTCTGTGCACGCTCGCTGGACATCTTCCTGATCGTACCCGCTATGACAGCTTCCACACCTGCCAGGAGCGGCCGCGGCGGCGGCGAATACCATCGGTGGGATGACTCGACCGAGGACAGCGACCGTAGCTGCGCTGGCCGCCGCGGCTGCGCTGGCGGGCTGCGGCTCCCAGACCAAGACGGTGACGGTCGCGAGCGCGCCGGCTGACACCGGGGTGCAGACGACGACGTCCACGGCTACGGGCACGACCAGCGCTCCCGTCACGACGACGTCGGCCACGACGCCCACCCAGACGGAAGCGTCGAGCACCCGCACGGCGCCCGAGCCGTCCTTCGCGGAAGGACAGTCGCACTCGTCCTCCGAAGGCGCGAGCGCGGCGGCCGCCCTCGTGGGTGCCCACGGCTTCACTGCCAGGGACACCGCCGAATACCATCCCGGGCAGACCCTGCGCGTGCTCGTGGGCACCCGCACGGCGGCAGGCACCCAGCAGCAGCAGGCCTTCTTCTTCCTGGAAGGACGCTACCTGGGCACGGACGCGAAGTCCCCGAGCGGGCGGATATCGGTCGTCTCCCAGAGCGACACGGAAGTCGCGATCGCCTATGGCATCTACCGCCAGGGCGACTCGGCCTGCTGCCCCAGCGGCGGCAGCCAGGTCGTCCACTTCGCGCTCGACGACGGGCGCCTGACGGCGCTAGACCCGATCCCGCCGCTGTCCAGCCGCACCTGATAACGCTCCCGGCGCGGACAGGCCCTATGTTGGAGGGCAACCGCAACGAGCGAAAGGAGCCGGGCCGATGAGCGAGCAGATCGACGGTCGCGCCGAGGAGCTGCTGAAGGCGAAGAACTTCTGTCACGTGTCGACGCTTCGCAGCGACGGCTCGGTGCACACAGCGCCTGTGTGGGTCGACGTGCAGGACGGCCGGCCCGTCCTGAACACGGCCGAGGGGCGGGCCTGGCCGCGCAACCTGGAGCGCGACCCGCGGGTGACCCTGACTGTGCAGAACCTGGAGAACCCCTACGAGTACGTCGAGGTGCGGGGCCGCGTGGCGGAGCGCACCCACGACGGGGCCGACGCCCACATCGACTCCCTGGCCAAGAAGTACATGGGCGTCGAGGAGTACCCGCTGCGCCAGCCCGGCGAACAGCGCGTGATCCTGCGCGTGGAGCCCGAGCACGTCCACGTCTTCGGCGGCTGAAGCACGCCGCTCGTCGTCCAGGCTCAGCTGCGCCGCAGCAGATGCCGCCAGACCGACGGCTGCTGCGGCTGCTGCGCCTGCCACTCCTCGCGCAGCCTCAGCTCCCCGCTGGCTCTGGCCTTCATCACGCACTGGGTGTGGGCGTGGCGGCGCCTGCGGGTGTCGCCTTCGGGCGCGATCAGCATATGCTCGCTGAGGGCAGGAAGATGATGCGAGCAGATCGGACAGCGATAGGTAGATGGCTTGGTGTTGGCGGCGGGACGCACCGTCCACCACGGCGCCTGCTGAAGACCCGTCATCGCCACATTGTGGCGCCGCTGGCAGCGACGCTCGTGGCCGGGGCCGCGCTGGGGCTGGGCGTGGCGCTGGCGCGGGCCGGAGGCCCCCGGCGGGCGCCTCGCAAGCGGCGTCTGGGGCTGCTCCACGACGAGCTTCTGACGGTCGGACTGCGCCGGATGGTCGTCGAGCAGGCCGAGCTGGCGGTGGAGCACCTGCGTGCCGTGGACGCCGATCCCCAGCAGGCCGTGCACGAGGCGCGCAAGGCCATCAAGCGGATCAGGACGATCGTCAGGCTGCTGGAGGAGGAGCTGGGAGACGTCGCCTGCGCACGCGAGCAGGCCGCTCTGCGCAGGGCAGCCGAGGGCCTCGCCGCCGCCCGCGACAGCGAGGTCATGCTGGCGACGCTCGACGGGCTGTGCGAGCGCGAGCCGCAGCTGGCCAGGCGCAAGCGGGTGATGCGCCTAAGGACAGAGCTGGCCGACCGGCGCGACCGGGCGGTGGCCGCTGCACTCAGCCCCACGACCCTCCATGCCGTCGTCACCGAGCTGGAGACCCTGCGGATGCGGGCGTCGGCCTGGCCGCTGCGCGAGCGGAAGGGCCTGGCCACGATCAGGCCCGGCCTGAAGCGCGTCTACGAGGAGGGCAGGCGAAGAGGGCGCAGGGCCGCCAGGGCCAGGAAGGACCGGGCCACAGCCATGCACAAGTGGCGAAAGCGGGTCAAGGACCTGCGATACGCGGCTGAAGCTCTGAGCCGCGAACAGGACAGGCGGTCCTCCTTCCCCTCCGGCAAGCGCACTCGCGGCGCTGCAGCGTCGGCCGAGGCGAGGTGGCTGGCGCGCCTGGCCAAGCGTTCCGAAGCGCTCGGCGAACTGCTCGGGGAGGAGCACGACCTGGCCGTGCTCGAAGCCTGGATAGAGGCGGAGGGGCGCCGGGCGGGGCTCGGCGCCGGCAGCAGGCGGGCCCTGCTGCGTGCCGCGGCGAGACGACGGGCCAAGCTTCGCCGCCGTGCCCTGGCGCAGGGACGCAGGCTCTACGGTCCGAGCCCCAAGGCGTTCGCCAGACGTGTCGAGCGCGCCCACCGCCGCTGCTCGCCGCGACGGCTCAGCTGACGGACAGGATCGTCAGCGCGCGGGTGCCGCGGGGCAGCGTGACGGACGTCTGATCGCCCACGGAGCGCCCCAGCAGGGCCGAGGCCATCGGCGATTCCACAGACAGCCGTCCCTCCCGCGGGGAGGCGTCGTGGGAGCTGACGATCTTCCAGGTCTGCTCGGCGCCGTCCTGGTCTCTGACGGTCACCGTCGAGCCCAGGCCGACGGACCCGCCGGCGCTCGCCTGGCGCTCCTCGACGACGACTGCGCCGGTGATGCGCTCGCGCAGCCTTGCGATCTTCGTCTCCAGGTGGGCCTGGTCGTTCTTGGCGTCGTGGTACTCGCTGTTCTCCTTCAGGTCGCCCCATTCGCGAGCCGTCTTGATGCGCTCGGCGATCTCCCTGCGGCCCTCACCCTCGAGCGTCGCCAGCTCCTCCTGCAGGCGCTTCAGCCCGTCGGACGTGATCAGGTTGGCAGCCTCTGTCATGGCTTAGAGCCTACTCGCTCGCGGCATCGCCGAAGGCTCGGGACGCTTCTAGAAGTAGGTCGAGGGCGAGGAGGACAGCAGCGCGTAGATCTGCACGATGGCGGCCTGGACGAGCAGCTGTCCGGACGGCGGGGAGCCGTAGACGAACAGGTCCGAGCTCGTCCGCAGGTGCGCCCAGAAGTAGTCGACGTAGGACTGGGCCTGGCTGCGGGCGCCGCTCGTCTGCGTGACGGCGTCGTAGTACATGAGGTTGCGGAAGTAGACGGACGGGAAGAAGGGGATTTCCCCACCCAGCCGCGAGGGCGTGAAGTAGGCGCCCGCGGCCTGCGCTGTCTGGCTCGCCTGGGTGAGGTATTCGGGGTTGCCCGTGGCCTGGTAGAGGAGCGTGCCGGCCCCGATCATGGCGCCCTGCGTGTAGCTCCACAGGCGCGGTTCGACGATGCCGCGCTTGTTGACGTGATCGCCGTAGAGGCCGCTGGGCTCCAGCAGGCAGGTCCGCACCCAGGCATAGGCCTGCTCGGCGAACTGCAGGTATGCGGCGTTGCCGGTGAACGCGTAGAGGCGCACGCCGAGCTCCGCCGCAGGCGCCGTCGTGATCGTGTTGCGTTCGCTGTTCTGGGGCGAGTTGGAGAAGGGGATGCCGCCCGGGCAGCCCAGTTCGGGACTGGCCTGCCAGCCCGCCATCTCGAAGGCCATGATCTGCTCGGCCAGGTTCAGCGCGGCCCGTTCGTGGGTCAGCCTGTAGAGGCGGAGGAGCTCCAGCCCGACCCAGTCGTTGTCGTCGTAGTACTTGGTCCCGCCCGGTCCCGCCGGGGGCGCGACGGCCCCGTCGAAGGCAGCCTGGGCGCTCGTGAAGGTCCCCTCGGGCGCACCGGAGTTGTCGCCGTCGAAGTAGTCGCCCAGGCCGATCATGCGCGCTTTCAGTTCACGCCCCAGCTGCCTGCGCAAGGCCGGGACCTCGTTGGCCGTCACTGTCGCCGCGAGCGCCTGGGAGAAGGGCCACAGGTAGGAGAAGGGTTCGCCCTTGTACAGCCCCGAGCCGAGGATGTAGTAATTGCGCTGCATCGCCTGGAAGCCCAGCAGGGCACGGGCCGGATCCCCGCCGAGCGCCGGCTTCCCCTGCTTTGCGGGGGGGTGGCTTGCGGCACGGGCCCGGCGCTTCGCCGGCTGACCCCTGCTGAGCGTGAAGGAAGCTCGCGTCGCTCCCGCCGGGTAGGGACCGGAGGGGCGGCGGGCGGCCCAGGAGGCGGCCGGAGCCAGAGCCGCCAGCATCAGGCAGGCGGCCAGGGCACATTGGAATGTCCATCGCATCTCAGCCGGCATCGTCGCTCAAGCACCAACAACAGCCTCGGGAGGCAAACGATTTGGTATACGCCCTGCTTGATGTCGGACCTGCCGGCCTATGACTATCTCGCCGTCGGGCACGTCACCGTCGACATCATGCCCGACGGCTCGCCCCAGGCCGGCGGGACGGTTCTCTACGGCGCCCTGCAGGCGGCGCGCATGGGCTTGCGAGCGCTGGTCGTGACGCGGGGGGTGCCGGGCGAGGTACGGGAGCTGTTGAGCCCTTTCGCGAGCGAGTTCGACCTCGACGTCCAGCCGGCGCCGGAGACGACGACGCTGCAGACCAGCGTCGTGGACGGCGTGCGCCGCCAGCGGGTACTGGCCTGGGCGGGTGAGATGCGGGACCTCGACCTGCCGCGGTCCCGTGTGCTTCACCTGGCGCCTGTCGCTGCGGAGCTGTCTGGCCGGGTGCGGGCGCAGGCCGATCTCGTGGGCCTGACCCCACAGGGGCTCGTGCGCTACTGGCCCGGCCCGGGAGGGGAGATCGAGATGAGGGCCCCCTCGGCAGAGTGCAGCCTGGTCGCGAGCGGATGCTCGGCCCTGGTCATCAGCGAGCAGGAGCGTCGGGTGTGCGCCGCCATGACCGAGGCGACACTGGCTGGCGGCGGCGTCGTGGCGATCACGGCAGCCCATCGCCCGACGGAGCTGCTGAGCGGGCGAGGCACCCTGTCGGTTCCCGTCCAGGAGATCGCCGAGCCGGTCGACGACATGGGGGCAGGGGACGTGTGGGCCAGCGCCTTCTTCGTGGAGCTGGCGGATGGAGCGGACCCCGCTGCAGCGGCTCGCACGGCGGCGGCTGCGGCCGCATTGAGGGTGCAGGGCAGCGGACCGTCAGCCGTGGCCGACGGCCGCGCCATCGCCGCCCGCCTGGCAGCGACGTAACGGACCGGGCCCGCAGACCTCAGGCCTTCAGGGCGCTCTCGATCAGGCGTGTCAGCTCGGCGGGCTGGATGCTGTCCTGCTGCCCGCAGGCCCGGGCGGCCAGCAGCAGGCTGCCGCCGACGGGCGCCATCTCCACGAGCGAGATCTGGGCTTGTGGCGCATCCTGCCTGACACGCTTCTCCAGCGGCTCCATGAAGACGGGTCCGGCCTTGTAGGCGCTGCCGATCAGCCCGACGGGAAAGCTCCCCCGAAGTCCGGTCTGGGCGATTACGGCGACGATCTGGCCACCCAGCAGCTGGGCGCCACGGGCAAACAGCTCACGGGCCACCTGGTCCCCCTCCCCGGCGAGCTTCGCCGTCCGCACGGCGAAGGCGGCGATCTCACCCTTCGTCAGGGGCTTTGAGTAGACCAGGCTGGCCAGCGCCTCGATGCTGGGAACGTCGAAGAACGTGCTGGCCTCCTCGCCGAGCCGGGTCGGCGGGCCGGAGGCGTCGCGGTCGCGCAGGGCGGCCCGGATCGACTCGACGCCCAGCCAGTAGCCGGACCCCTCGTCGCCGAGCAGGTGGCCCCAGCCCCCTGTGCGCCAGCTGCGTCCGTCCTCGCCGACCCCGAAGACGTTCGATCCGGTGCCGGCGATGGCTGCGACGCCCGGTGCGCAGCCGGTCGCCGTCGCCCATGCTCCGACGACGTCGTTGACGACGATCCAGGAGTCGCCGCGAGCACGGTGGACATGGCGGGTGACCGAGTCCGTGTCGGTCCCGGCGATGGCGAGGACGGCCGCGGAGAGCTGCCCCGTCTCGGTGCCGGCGCCGTCGATCGCCTCCTGGGCCGCTTCCAGCAGAGCCTCGACGGCGGCCTTGGCTCCGACCGCGTCCTCGTTGCTGGGACCGCCGTGACCTAGGTGCAGGCTGCCATGAAGCAGGTCCAAGACACCGGCCAGCGTCTTGGTGGCGCCGCCGTCGACACCGAGCAGGAAGCGCGCCTGGCGCCTGGCGCCTGGCGCCGCCAGGGCGGCGGGCAGCGTGACTAGGGGGTCGCCTGTCATGGCCTGATCCTCGCAGCTGGCCCGGCAGCCTCCTCGAGTGTGCCAGGGCAGCCGTCCAAGCTGTCCTGCAGCGCTCATGCACATGGGTGGGCAAGCCGATGATCAGCTCCGAACAGAAGTCAACCCGAGACAGGAGCGGTGCGGCCGAGGGGAACCGCCCCGGGGTGCGCCCGCGCGAGGAGAGCCTGACAGTGTCGAGCCCTGTTGAGCAGAGCGGCCGTGAGCTTGCGATGGGTGCCGAAGCGCTGCTGCGGGAGCATCCCGGAGCGATGGTCTGCGCACTTGCCGGCAACGGCCTGATCGTGCCGGTGCCCCAGACGGTCGGGCTGTGGGGCCAGAGCCTGATCGAGGGGCGCGCCCTGATCGACAACGTCGTGGCAGCCGACAGGACGGCGGTGGTGAAGCTCTGGCTGACGGCCCAGCAGGACGGGGCGGCCTCGACGAAGGTGCGCATGCTGAGCAGCCCCGCCACATGGTCGAGGCTGCATTTTGTGGATCTACGGGAAGTCCACGGCGTCTTCCTGGGCGTGATCCTGCCCAGCGACGAGGACGCCCAGGAGGCTCCGAGCCGGGAGGAGAGCGAGCCGGCTGCGCCACGCTTCTGCACCCTGACCGAGGACGAGGGTGCACGCGTGCTGGGCGCCGACGACGCCTTCACGCAGATGTTCGGCTATACGGAGGCCGAGCTGCTCGGCAAGTCCGTGCTGGACCAGATCCATCCGGACGACCAGGGTCGCGCCGTGGAGGGCTGGCTGGCGACGATCTCGAGCAACAGGGCCCAGCAGACGCGGCTGCGTCGCAAGCGCAAGGACGGCAGCTACATGTGGGTCGACACGACCCTGCACAATTTCCTCAACGTCCCCGGCCGCAACTGCGTGGTCGTTGAGATGATCGACATCTCAGCGGAGATGGCTGCACAGGAGGCCCTGCACGAACACGAGCAGCTGCTGCGGCGCCTGACCGACGCGATGCCCGTGGGACTGCTGCAGATCGACACGGACAGGGAGGTCGTCTACAACAACGCCTGCCTGCTGGAGATCCTCTACGGCAGCGAGCCGCTGGCGATCGACGCCTCCGAGCGGCCGCAGGCCCCTTCGCCGGGCGCCCACGGAGATGCGACGGCACCGGCCGTGCGGACGCTGCTGCAGACGTTGACCGAGGAGAGCCTGGAGCGCTTCGACGGCGTCCTCGACGAAGTGCTCGGAGCCGGGGCCGACCGGGACGTGGAGGTCGACGTCGAGTTGCCCGCGGGCGGCTGGCGAAGGGCGCTGCTGAGCCTGCGGGCGCTGTCCCGAGCCAGCGGTGAGGTCAGCGGCGCCATCACCTGCGTCCTGGACGTGACGGACAGCGCCCGAGCCAGGCAGGAGCTGGAGCACAAGGCGACCTACGACACCCTGACCCACGCCCACAACCGGGCTTCGATCCTGAGCGCTCTGCAGGAGGAGCTCGAACATCACGACGGCCGTCGTACGGGTGTCATCTACGTCGACTTGGACAAGTTCAAGCCGATCAACGACACGCTCGGCCACGGCGCGGGCGATGAGGTCCTGATCCTCGTGGCCGAGCGCCTGAAGCTCGCCAGCCGGGAGAGCGACTTGATCGGGCGGCTGGGCGGAGACGAGTTCCTGGTCGTGCTGCGGGAGCTGCCGGCGGCGGAAGTGGCGATGCACGTCGCCGAGCGGATCGCGATGGCGGTCTGCGGCAGCTTCGAGCTGTCCTGCGGGGAGGCCGAGCTGCAAGCCAGTATCGGAGTGGCCTACGGGTATGCCGGCAGGGTCAGCGCCGAGGATCTCGTCAGGCGCGCCGACGACGCCATGTACCGCTCCAAGAGCGAGGGGCGCAGCCGACCGGTACTGGCCGGTCGCGCCTGAGCCCGCCCGCCGCCACAGCAACACGAGCAGAGCCGTCAACCGAAAGAGCGCGAGGAGGCGGCTCCCAGCGGCCGCGCTCCCCGCGCTCTCGAGTGTGCGCGATGCTCAGCTCGCGCGCACTGAATCTGCGTCCCTACGGTTCGATGAAGCTGATGTTCCCGTTCTTGACTTCGATGTTTTCGATGTCGCCGAACATGTGCCCGGTCGTGTACTCGAGCCAGCCTTTGTGCGGGCCTTCGGTCACGACTTTGCCGTCTTCTTCACCTTTGGTGCTAGTGCACGGCCCTTCCTGGTTCTGGTAGGACACGATGTGCTTGAATTTTTCGCCGAATTCCACAAAGAGCTCCTGCTTTTCACCCGACGGGTAGAGTTCTTTGAGTTTCTTGCTGTGTTCCCAGCCTTCGGGTTCCACGCCTTCGTTCGAGTATTCGACGATTTCTTCGTATTCTTTTTCGGCGTTGTCTTTGACTGGGATCGTCTGGGCCGGAATCACGATCGGGCACTTCTTCAGGCCCGGCTTGACCGTGATTTCCGTTTCTTCGATTTTCAGCTCGCTTTCGCTCTTGCCCACTTCAGCCGAGAAGTTCGACTCGAGCGTGACGCCGAGCGTGAAGCTCACCGGCACTTCCTCAGCGGCCGTGCCTTCGCCGATGACGTCAATGCATTTGATGAACTTGAGGTTGAACGTCAGGCTCGACGAGCTTTCGCGATTGACGATGCCGTTCTGAAGCTTGATTTTCTTGCAGGGTTCTTCCACGTCCTGGGACCCCGCCTTGTGCACGACTTCACCTTTGCCGTTGAGGACGTCTTTCCTGTAGACGGGGCCGAACGGCTTGGAGCCGATCTGCAGGCCGGTGATGTCGATTTCCCCTTCCTTCGACAGTTTCAGCACGCCTGGGGTCGTTTCGAGGCTCTGTCCGACGATGTTCGCCTTGAATTCGCCGAAGACGACTTTTTCTTTGTTGGCCAGCGCGGGAGCGGCGAGCACACCAAGCACGCAGAGCGCCACCGCGACCGAGACCGTGATCCTTCTCATTCTCCTAAGTCCTCGCTTTCGCCTTAGCTGGAAAGGCTTGTTTACGCGACGTCTGCGTTCCCGAGCCCAGGATCTCCGCGATGGGCCCCCTTCAGCCCCCCGGGCGATTCGAGATACGGGCGCGAGCATACCACGCATGGCGGTACGATGCACCGCTTGACGATGCGCCTGTGCGGCCCTCGATTCAGACAAGCCCTACGACTGCGACGACTGTCTCCCGGCCCCTGACGGGGCTTATACAAGCCGTTTACGTCTCGACCTGGCCAGCGAGCCAGTCTAGCATTGACAATCCATTCACGCATGGACGCTCCCACGAATCGATCTCGGCGCTCCTTCGACGGCAGGGGGAGACGCGCCCGCGCGGTCACGGGGACGGCCTGCATGCTGCTCGTGTGGCTCGGCGGCTGTGGCAGCCCGAGCCGGCCCTCCACGACCGCGGGGCAGAACGCGCAATCCCACAGCCAGCAGCAGGTGGCAGCCTCCTACCTGGGCATGAGCCAGCGACAGCTGCACGAGCTGATGAGCCTCGGCCTGACGCCTGCGGCGATCGCGGCGGCCACCCCGAGCCGATCCCCGGCCGGCCTGCTGGCGGCGCTGACCGCCACGCGCCGCAAGGGCCTCGAAGCCCTCCATCTGAGCCCCACCATGATCGACAAGCGGCTGGCGACTCTCGAGGCGCGTGCAAGGACGTGGCTGGATCGAACGCGACATCAGGGCAGCGATCTGGGCCTCGCAGCCGGCTACCTCGGGCTCACGTCCCCTGAGCTGTCTGCGCGCCTGGCCACCTACGGGACCCTCGCGCACGTGGCAGCAACGATCCCTGGGAGGTCCGCGACTGGCCTTCAGCTGGCTCTTCTGGCCGATCACGAGGGAGCGCTGCGCGAGGCCGTGCGCCAGGGTCAGCTGACGGGAGCGCAGGAGCGGAGCGCACTGAAGGCACTGCGGCGACGCATCGCACGCGAGCTGGCGTTGAAGCTGGGCTGAGCCGTGCCGCGGCGCTGGACACGCGGGAAGGGCCTCGCCCGAGACGTCGCCCGCGCCAGGTCGTGATCGCGGCCTGGACACAAGTCCGTAACGTCCAGGCTCCTGTCGGCAGAATGGCTTCCGCGAGTCGCGATTCCAACTATCGGGACGCTTGAATTGCAGCATGAAAACGAAGCCAGGAACGAGGAAGGCGGATGTGTCACCGTCCAGTGGTACGGGGTTGAGGAAAATGGAGAAGGCTTCTACGCACCCATACCAGCGAAGGAAGTATGTAGCGGCGGTGTCGCGGGGATCTACTGGGCTTCGGGAAAAGTGATGCCTCGGCGATCTCACTGCCGACCGGACTAGCCGAACATCTCACCGAATCGGGCACGGAAGTTGCGAAATACCAACTCGAACCGACCCAAGCTCGAGTGCTGAAAATCAGCGGCAAACAAGCATGGGTGGTTCCGGGCGCTGACGGGGTCTGTCTCACCATCAACGAAGCACAGACCGGTTCATACGTATGTAATTCGGTGCAAATCGCAGCCAACGGCGGCGTACTCTTGATGTCCCGCAGCCCGAAAGCTGTTTCTGTGTATGGCCTGGTCCCTGACGGGGATTCCGTAACGGTCCACGTCGGTGGGTCCGAGCGGCCCATCTCGGTTGCTTCCAACGCCTTCGGATACGAGGGCGGGCCGAGCGAAGATGTCTCGATCCACGGGCCCGATGGCGCCGTGGTCGAGACGCAGAGCCTTGAAGCCTGAAGAACCTGCGGTGTCCGTGCCGCGAGGCGCGGACACCGTTCCTCGTGGAGCTCGCGAGACAGAGGACGCGGTCGCGCAGCTGGTGCAGACGTCGCGAGCATGCTTCATGCTCGGCGTCTCGGTATCGGGCTACTACGACGGGAAGGAGGGTCAACCGTCAGCAAGAACCGCAGAGCGCGCCCGGAGAGATTCGAACTCCCGACCTTCGGTTCCGTAGACCGACGCTCTATCCAGCTGAGCTACGGGCGCAGAGCGACGTAGTCTACCGCCGCCGTCGCGAGCGGCCCCGCGCGTCTTCAGTTGGAGGACCGCTCGAAGACTGCCGCCAGCCCCTGCCCGCCGCCGATGCAAATGGTCTCTAGAACGTAGCGGCTCTCGCGACGGTCCATCTCGCGCAGCATGGTCGTGAGGATGCGAGCGCCTGTCGCGCCGACTGGATGGCCGAGCGAGATACCGGAGCCGTTGACGTTGACCCGCTCCAGTCCGTCGGGCAGGTCCCACTCGCGCAGGACTGCCAGCACCTGTGCCGCGAAGGCCTCGTTCAGCTCGATCAGGTCCATGTCCTGCAGCGACAGCCCGGCGAGACGCAGGGCTCGCTCGGTGGCGGGTACGGGGCCGATGCCCATCGTCGCCGGCGACACTCCGGCCGCCGCCCACGAGACGAGCCTGCCGAGTGGCCGCAGCCCCAGCTCGGCGGCTCGCCGGGGGTGGGTGACGATGCAGATGGCGGCGCCGTCGTTCTGGCCGCTGGCGTTACCCGCCGTGACTGTCGCCCCGTCGTCGCTGGAGGCCATGACGGGACGCAGCCGCCCAAGGGCCTCCAGGCTGGCGTCGGAACGGGGATGCTCGTCGAGCGCTACGGGGTCGCCCTTCGGCACCGCGACGGGCACGATCTCCTGCGCGAAGCGGCCGTCCTGCTGGGCGGCGACAGCCAGCCGGTGGGAGCGTAGGGCGAGCTCGTCCTGCTCGGTGCGTGGAATCCCGTACTCGCGGCGGACGTTCTCGGCCGTTTCGAGCATCCCGCCGGGAACAGGATGGCGCGCTCCTCCGGCAGTGACCCTCCCGCGCGCCAAGCGGTCCTCCAGCTGAATGCCGTTCGTTCCCTTGACGCCCCACCGCATGCCCATGGCGTAGAACTCAGTCTGGCTCATGCTCTCGACGCCGCCGGCAAGCACCAGGTCGGCGGCACCGGTCTGGACCCGCATGCAGCCGTCGATGACGGCCTGAAGGGCAGAGCCGCAGCGTCTGTCGACCTGGACGCCGGGCACCTCGACGGGCAGACCGGCATCCAACGCTGCGACGCGCCCGATCGCGGGCGCCTCGCCGTTGGGCGAGCACTGGCCGAGGATGACATCGTCCACGTCCTCTCCCCTCAGGCCCGTCCTCGCCACCAGCTCGGCGATGACGGTGGAGGCCAGCTTCGCGGCCGGCACCTCCTTGAAGACGCCGCCGAAACGACCGACGGGCGTCCTCAGCGGTTCGCAGACGACAGCCTCTCGTGTCACCGCCATGCCCCCCGTTCGGTTTCCGCCGTGGTCACGGAGCGCAAGTCTACGAGCACCGGCCGCCTTGCACCAACGCCCGCTCGCAGCCTTCCAAGCGAGACCGCCGCCTGGTTGACTTCTCTCATGGCGCTGGAGCGACGTCTGAGCTTCGGAGCTGCAGCGGATCGCTACGACCGCATGCGCCCCTCCTACCCCACCGAGCTCGTCGAGGACGTGCTCGCCTTCGCCGGCCTCTCCCCCGAGGACCTCACGGTCGAGGTCGGCGCCGGCACTGGAAAGGCGACGACGCTCTTCGCTGCCCGAGGCGCCACCTTGACGGCGATCGAGCCGAGCGCCGAGATGGCTGCGCTGGCCAGACGCAACTGCGCACTCTATCCGCGCGTGGAGGTCGTGCAGGCGGAGTTCGAGAGCTGGGAGCCGCCAGGCGGGACCTGCGGGCTGGTGTACGCGGCGCAGGCATGGCATTGGATCAGGCCTGACGTCCGCTACGTCAAGGCGCGCCGGATCCTGCGTCACGGAGGGGCGCTGGCTGCCTTCTGGAACAGGCCCGACTGGTCCAGCTGCGAGCTCTCTACGGAGATCGACGAGCAGTACCGCAGGGTGGCTCCGGAGATGCTCCCGGACGCCGGCCCGATGCGGCCGGGCGTTGGCGCCATGCCGCTCCTGTGGGGCGATCCGACCGGCGAGATCCGGGCGAGCGGCGGCTACGGGCCTCCCGTCCAGAGAAGCTACCGGTGGCAGCGGGCCTACTCGACCGAGCAGTACCTGGAACTTCTGCAGACCCACTCCGACCACCTCATGCTCGCACCCGACCGCAGGCTCTTCCTGATGGAGGCCGTTGCGGCTGCGATAGACAGGGCCGGCGGGCAGCTGCAGCTGGACTACGTGACACAGCTGACACTCGCGCGAGCCTGCTGAGAGGGGGAGGCGCCCGTCAGGGGCGCCATATCGAGAGAGCCAGCTTCGTCACATCCGGTGACCAGGCGAGTGCGATCACGCGCCCGGCTGTGGCGGCGGCGACTTCCCCGTCTGCTGCTGGTGCCGGCTGATCGGGACCGCCCCCGGCGGGCCTGACGAACAGCTTGTCGGCGAGCAGACCTGGGCTTGGGGCTCCCGGTCCATAGGTGTTCGCTGCCCGCCCGCCTCGCAGCACGACATCGCCGCGACCGTCGGCGGTTACGGGAATGGCCGCGTCGGCGCCCTGCTGGGTGGCGCCCGGGCCGTTGGCACCTATCTGGGCGCTGAACGGTTCTTCGGCGCCGTTGGCTGCGCGGACATACCAGCCGACTGTGGCGCCGGCGGGGGTCGCGACGGCGGCGGCTGATTCCGCTGGCGCAGCGGTGAGCGCGAATGGCGTGAGGAACCGACTCGCTCGCAGGAGGCGCACCAGCACGGCTCCCGGCTGGGGAGGTGCCGCGTCGTCATAGGAACAGGCTCCGGCGACCCACGCCGCAAGGCCCTGTCCAGCCCCGGACAGGGCCAGTGTGAAGGACTTGACGGTCCCACTGGTCACGATCGAGCGCCTGAAGCGCTGCGTGTGCGCGGGCGCGATCGCCACGGTTCCGCTGCACCTCGCTGACAGGTACGCGGTACCGGCTGCGTCGAACTGCGCCACCGAGCCAAGCGGTGCAGCGCGCACCACTGTCGGGTGGCCGAATGGACGTCCCGGCCGGTGCCACGCCACCAGAGTCCGCTGCTGCGCACCCCGTTCGCCGGCGACGCCATAGCACGCTCGCTGGGTCAGACACCCGTCCCAGGCAACCAGCATGGCGCCATCCGGCGACAGCGCCAGACTCGGCTGCCCCAGTGCCCGCCCGTTCGTCCAGCCGACGCTCCAGCGCCCACTGATCGTCTGCGGCTCGGACCAGCGCCCGCTCAGCGGACCATAGGCAATTCGCAGGCCGCCCCTAGAGTCAATGTGGGGCTTCACGTAATCCAACAGCACCGCCGCCTCCCGAGGACTCAGCACGACCCCGATCGCCTCCTCTCCCCGCGCAGCCGTCACCATGCGAGTGAGCGTCCGCCCAGCCGCCGTCAAGACCGTGAGGTGCACCGTGGTCAAGGGGTAGCACCCCAACCGCTTTGGCGAGCCCGATCGCCACGAGCAGCGGCGTCCCCGATACTCGGCCGGCCGCGCCCCGGTCCTCGACCAGGCCACAGCTACGTCACCATGCGAGTCAACAGCAACACTGCTGCCGATCGCGGACACGTAGCCGCTGCCCAAGTGCAGGGGCGGGGCGGATGCGATCACCCGCGGCGCCGACCAGTCAGCCCGCGCCCAGGCCGCCCAGCCCGCCAGAGACGCGACGACGGCGCCCAGTGCCAGCGTAAAGCAGGCCAACCAGCTGCGAGCGTTCAACATATGCACCGACCGTAGGCAGTCGGAACCCCACGCGAACCCGGGGAAGTCCTCAACATGGGAGCGGAGAAACCCTCACGCTCGCCTGCGGGCACGGCCCACACAAGCGCAGGACACCCGACAGCGAAAACGGGGATGGCGGGACGACTCTCGAAATCTCCGTGGCCTCTAATCCGGAAGCTCCACGAGGAAAGATTCGGCAGGAAGACCGGCTAGGCGTACGGTCTGCCTCAGCGCAGCGGGACGCTCTACTTCGGCTTCACGCGGAGGTGCACCATCGAATCGTTCGCGGGCTCAAGCCCAAGCTCTTCCCTGAGATCGCGCCGTAGGTCTATGAGCAGCTCGTCCAGCGAGCCTCTGGAGTTCTCCGCCATAGCGCGACTAAAGGCTTGGGCGAGCTCAATCTGGTGAGGCGTCCCGAGTAGCTGAATCCTCGCGATTGGGTCCTCAAGTGCCAGGAGACGCTGCTGATCCTCGCGGTTGGCTGCATCCTCAAGCGCTACCCAGGCGTCGATCAAGAACTTGGTCCTGTAGTCCGGCGGTCGTTTTCCCGCTCGCGCCGTGCCGCGAGCACGTTGACTACGAACCAGCCGACAACCGCGACCACGGCTGCGATGGTGATCCCAACTGCCGTCACGGTCTACCCTGTAGCTGCATCCGAGTCGCCATCAGCAGATCCTCCAGCATGCGGTAGACGTCACGCGAGGACATGGCTATTGGTAAATGCGCCGCCATCGCTTGAAAGCCTTGATATCGGCTGGACTGAGCCGGAACCACTCCCCCCGCATCCGTTTGTCGCGGAACCGGTTATGCCAATATGCCTCTACTCCGACCGGATCATCCGTCTTGATCTCGTGCTCGAGTTTATGCTCGATCGCCGCCGTAGCGCCCAGCTCGGATAGTCGCCGATCTACTAGATTAGTTCGACCTATCTTGTACTCGCCGGGATGGCCTCTCACCAAGTAAACAAACCCATACCGAGGATTCTCGCTATCTGGCTCTAGCCGGTTCGCGTCGCTAGGGGACTCCTCGGCAAGTGGCCCGAGCAGTGTAATGATGTCAGCCAACTTGGGGTTGTCAGCGCAGTACGTTACGAACTTCGCTATGAGTTGCTTCTTGCTGCCAAGCCGCTGAAAGGCAGTCAAACTTGGAAAGCTGGCGTCATGATGAGCCTTAGTTACAAGCTCTCTAGATGTGGGAAATTTCTGTAGCTCCCGAGTTAGTCCGACGAGCTTCTCGAACAAATAGGCGTCATCGTAAGCGCCTTGAAGCTGATTGGCCTCGAATCCTGCTTCACGTTGCAGATCGCCAAATCGTGACCAGTACCGAAGCCAGTCAGACTCGCCAATCCCTGTAGCCCTCTCGAATCGCGCCATACCAAGAGGTTTGCCCCCGTTCTCGTCGGCCGTTTGCTTCATCGCAGCTAGGATTTCGTCGCGGTTCATACTGGCCCAATCCTAACCCGCTTTGTATCGCTTGCCAAGTAGCCCTGTCGCACAAGCGGCAATCCGCGCGCGATGCCAACTGAAACGTCATTCGTGTTCGACGTGTGCCTCCATCGAATCGAGGGAAAGCGCCGCACGGCTCGCTGGTGAGAGCCTTTCTTCAAGCCCTTGAGTCGCGATAGCCGTAATCTGTTCATCTTCCGCCTTTGACCGAACAGCTTGTGCTTCGGCGGCAGCAAATTGGGCCTTCACAGCGTCGAGCTCTGCGCGGTCTACGTCGAACATCTTGACTTCGCGGTAGACCTTACGCACAGCGTTGAGGAACAGCGTAAACCCGGAGACGGTCACATAGCCCGTAAGTGAAACACTGATGATTATTTCAAAAGGTGAGGCATAGGAAAGCCGCGTTACGCGTGGCAAAGGAGGCGCAAAGCGCATAGGCCACGCTGGACCGTCTTTCTTCCAGCGTAGGCGGTCCCTCCATCTGTCGCCGTCGAATGCGAAGAGCGAGCGTGCGCCGGTAGATTGTACGGCTACCTCGGGAAAAGTACCGTCGGATTGCGCTGCTGCGAGTAGTTTCAGCGTCTTAAGCATTGACGGATGGTGGTCAGAGTCCTCCACAGCGAGGAACGCCGCGCAAAACAGAGCACTCAGCTCTGCGAGACACAACGAAAACGACTCTGCTCGTACGACCATGACGACGGGTTCTGGGTCAACGAAGCGAAACGTCGCCACACCAACACGCCGAGCGATTTTAGTGTGAGTATTAGGCATCTACCGATAGGCTAGCGAATTGGACTGGTCCGACGCTGCTCCTTGGGTCGCACAATCGGCGCTGGGCGACGCCACCTATCGGAGGGGACAGCCAAACCTCGTCGAAGCTGAACTAGAGCCATCTGTTGCGGGCAGTTGACAGCTCACTATACGGTGATGTCGTGTCGTTGGCATTCAATCCAGGGGACGCCGTCCGTGCGAATTGCCGCATCGAACGAGGGCTTCTCGACGATCGCGGCTCTGCTGATGTTGCGAAGGGTGCGGATGGGCGGATTATTGAGGAGTACGCGCTCCTGGATGGGACGTGGGAGTACGACGTGGTGTTTGATCAGGTCGGCGGCGAGACAATCGTGCGCCGGATTCGAGAGGCCGAGCTAACCCAAGACATCTGGCGATCCGCGCCGCCCCGTGGCGAGAAGAGCCCCCCGACGAGACCAGCGCCGAGTACTTCGACCGTCTCTGCGCCCGACAACCTTTTCGGCGTGCTTATCGCCATAGTCGCTGTCGGCGGATTTGGAGCATGGCTCCTTGGTGCCGCGCTGTGGTACCCGGGCCACCAATTCGACTATCCCGGCGGTGCGACTGGCAAGCTCGCGCTACCAACGTGGTTGGGCGGCTTTTCGGCGATCACGGGAGGTTCGGCGGCGCTTATGGCGGCAAGACGGCTGCTCGCAGGCGAATTGCTCCGCACCCTTGCGCCAGCGGTCGCAGCAGCAGTGTGCGCCACAATATTCTGGGTCATCACTCCGGCTATTGCGCATCAGAGGCTGAACGAGCCCTACGCGACACGTGGTGAGGCACAGCAGTCGGCTGAGCAGCTTCTCGAACGCAGCCTCGACTACCGAACCCCAAACTGGCGCGAACCTTCCTTTGTGGCGGTAGCGGACTACACGCTTAGAGCGCGTTGCGCCGCTTCGCCTCGAACCCAGTCGCCTAGCAGCCGCGTGCGTTTCCACGTGTGGTCTTGCCGTACTACAGCGAGCTACCAAGGGAAGCTTCTATGTCGTGCCTTGATGACGGGCTACGAGATCTATCGACGCCACACAGTCCTCTTGGCCCGCGAACACCGCTGCCACAATCCCGGGGTGGTTTTCATCCCGCCGACGCTCGCAGCCGAATGGGCGGAGCAAAGCCAACCTCGCACGAATGGCTGGCGCTGTCACATATCGGCAGGCTTGCCGCACGACCCAATGGGCAATGGCTATGTCTGCCGATCTGGGACGAAGGCGCTCTCTATATCACCCTTGACGACGAACACTTGGCAATGGCGGAGCGCCTCCTAGTGCACGAGCGGCAGACCGCGCCTACGGTGGCACATTCGGTGACAGGCCACTACGAATCGGTGGTTGTGCGGGGATCCCCGGCGCCTTACACCGGGGATCCCGCCTGACTACGCTACCTCTACATCAGATGCGTAGCAAG
>Ga0181522_10000364_pt1 | contig 35035 bp, 36 predicted proteins | sample PEATcosm2014_Bin_27_FD_121103 | JGI IMG/M metagenome (GOLD analysis project Ga0181522, IMG submission 121103) | Peatland microbial communities from MTU Mesocosm Facility, Houghton, MI, USA - PEATcosm2014_Bin05_10_metaG | ecosystem: Environmental > Terrestrial > Soil > Wetlands > Peat | place...
GTTTTGCCTTCGCGTTTCGCTTCGATCAGCGAAAGGAAGTTCATTCTTGTTGCCAACTTTGTTGACGGAGGTGATTGAAGTTGATTGCATCAATGCCCTTCTTTTGCAAAGCGATTACCAAAGAGGCATCCACAGACAAAACCAAATATTTTTTGGGTGGAAGATCAAGAACCGCACTATCGGTCAAACCAAAGCGGATAAAAAAATCGGTTAGGACCAGTTTCTTCGATTCCGACTGCCGCTCCTTAAAGGATTGAACAGTTTCGGCAATGATTCGCAACGCTGATTGGCGCAATTCGCCATGAAGCTCACAAATGTAATTCGTAGTTTCGGTCAGTATGTGCGGGGTTGTAACCACTTTTGAAAAAGCGGTGACAATCTTCTGCAATAGTGAAAAATCGTGTTCTGTGAACCCCTGATTATTCGTACGTTTGAAATTCCTCACCCGACCGGGGTCTAAAAGGCCCACAAAGAGAAGTACAAGCAAATTAGAATCAAGAAAAACGCCTTTGCTTCGATATTTGCCCGCCAGCGTTGACACGTCGGCAATCATTCGAGCTTACGAATCTTCATCGCTACGACCCTGCCAGTTTTGGCATCGACCTTGAAAACCTTGAATTTTGCTTTAGGTGGCTGAAATTGCGCAAGGACACTGCCTAGGCGAGGGTTAGCCGGAATATCAAAACTTAAAGTAATCATCCAATGAGTTCCATCTTCGGACAATTCCACTTCTTCAAGGCTGAAGGCGGTGACGTTAGGATAGAGTTCCTTGAAATATGCAGCTGCGGCGCTCGCGGCAACACGAGCATCGACTTTCGGTTTTTTTGAAGTTGTTGTTATCGCAGGCATACTACATTAAACTCCCGTTTGAGCAGGTTTTCAACCTGCAAATTTCTTCGCCGCGATGCTGGCGTTGTGGCCGCCGAAACCGAACGAGTTGTTGACGATGACATTCACCCTCATTTCGCGCGCGGTATTCGGCACGTAGTCCAGATCGCATTCGGGATCGGGCGTCTGAAGATTGATCGTCGGCGGAACAACGCCATTTTTGATGGCCAGCACGCAGGCGGTCATTTCCACCGCCCCGGCCGCGCCGAGCATATGGCCGGTCGCGCCCTTGGTGGAGCTCACCGCAAGTTTTTTTGCGTGTTCGCCAAAAACGGTCTTGATCGCCTGCGTTTCGCAAACGTCGCCCTGCGGCGTGGAGGTGCCGTGGGCATTGATGTACGAAACGTCACCCGGATTCAATCCGCCCTGTCGCAACGCCATTTTCATGCAGCGGGCGGCGCCTTCGCCGCCCGGAGACGGCGCGGTGAGATGATGGGCATCGGCGGTGTTGCCGTAGCCGACAATTTCGCAATAAATCTTCGCGCCTCGCTGCTTGGCGCGCTCCAATTCCTCCAGCACGATGACGCCGGCTCCCTCACCCATGACAAAACCGTCGCGGTCCTTGTCGAAGGGGCGCGAGGCGCGCTTGGGATCGTCGTTGCGGGTGCTCATGGCCCGCATCGCGCAAAAGCCGCCGATCCCGATGGGCACCACGGTCGCTTCCGCACCGCCAGCGAACATCACCTGCGCGTCGCCCATTTTAATGGAGCGCCAGGCTTCACCCAGGGCGTGATTGGCGGTGGCACAGGCCGAGCAGGTGGCAAAATTCGGCCCGCGCAGGTCCTTGTACATCGAGAACAGGCCGGAGGCCATGTTGCTGATGAGCATCGGAATCATGAAGGGCGAGAGCCGGCCGGGGCCGCGTTCGAGCAAAATCTTGAGCTGCTCGGTGGTGGTGGACAAACCGCCGATGCCGGAGCCGATGATGACGCCGATTTCATCGCGGTTTTCCTGGCCGAGGTCGAGCCCGGAATCGAGCAGCGCCTGATGCCCGGCGTAAACGCCGAACTGGGAATAGCGATCCGTCCGCCGGACCTCCTTCGGCGACGGAAATGCCGGGGCCGGATCGAAATTCTTCACCTCGCCGGCGATCTGCGTGTCGTACGGCGCCGCATCGAACGCGGTGATGCGGTCAATGCCGCACTGGCCGGCCAGGAGGTTGTTCCAAAAAACATCGAGTTGATGCCCGAGCGGCGTCACCACGCCCAGGCCGGTGATGACCACGCGTCGGTCGATCCAATTGCTTGGCATAAATTAAAAGGGGCAGCTCGCTGAGTTCAGTCGAAACTGCCCCGAGGTGATAAAACCCGCAAACTATTTTTGATGCTCTTCGATGTATTTGATCACATCGCCGACGGTCAGGAGTTTTTCCGCCTGTTCGTCGGGCACCTCGATGCTGAATTCCTCTTCGAGCGCCATGATCAGCTCGACCGTGTCGAGCGAATCCGCCCCGAGGTCTTCAATGAATTTTGCCTCCGGCGTCACCTGGTCCGGTTTCACGCCGAGTTGTTCGACGATGATGTCCTTTACCCGTTGGTCAATAGGTTTGTCTGCCATAAGTTAATTTTGACCTGTCTCTATGCCATGAACGCCGGAATCGTCAAGCCTTGTTTCAGGAAATTTTTCCTCACATGACCATGCCGCCATCCACCGTCAACACCTGGCCGGTGATATAACGCCCCGCCGGACCGGCCAAAAACAATGCCGCTCCGGCAATATCCTCCGCCGATCCAAAGCTGCCGAGGGGAATCTGCTTCAGCAAGGCCGTCCGCATTTCCTCCTTCAACCCGGACGTCATGTCAGTCTCGATGAATCCGGGGGCAATGGCGTTGACGGTGATGCTGCGGGACGCCAGCTCCCGCGCCGCCGATTGCGTAAACCCGATCAGGCCCGCCTTGCTGGCCGCATAATTGCACTGGCCGGCATTGCCGATGAGCCCGATGACCGACGAAATGTTGATGATGCGGCCGGTGCGTGCCCTGACCATGGCCCGGCTGAACGCCTTGGTCACCAGAAACGCGCCCTTCAAATTCGTGTCCAAAACCGTGTCCCAATCCGCATCGCTCATGCGCATCAGCAATCCATCGCGCGTGACGCCGGCATTATTGACCAGAATGTCCACCTTGCCGGTCTCCCCCAGGATTTTCTCGGCGGCGGCACTGACCGCTGCGGCATCCGCCACGTCCACGGCGCACGCCCAGGCTTTACGGCCGACGGCACGGACTTCATCGGCCACCTTCTCGGAATTCTCCCGCGTGCGTGAGACACAGACGACGTCCGCGCCCTCGGTGGCAAATTTCAAGGCGATGGCCCGGCCGATACCGCGTCCGGCGCCGGTGACCACGGCGATTTGATTGGCAAGTTGGCTCATAAATTATTTTCAGCCACAGATGAAACACAGATCGAACGCAGATTCAAAGCTGTAATTTCTCCAACTGTGTTTCATCTGTGAGAATCGGTGGCTAAATTGAAAGTGCTTTGGCGGTTGCCTCCAGGCTCGCCACATCGGCGACGTTCAGCATTTGGGCGTTTTTATCAATGCGCTTCATGAATCCACTCAAGGCCGTGCCGGGGCCAAGTTCGACGAAACGCGTGAATCCCTGGGCCAGCAGATGGCGCATGGATTTTTCCCACAACACCGATGACGTGACCTGGTCGACCAGCCGCGCCGCAATTTCCTCAACGCTGCCGTGAGCCTGCCCCGTGACGTTGGATATCACCGGCACCGTCGGGGCAGACAATCCAACCCTGGCCAGTTCCGCCAGCAGTTTCGGCTTCGCGCTGGCCATGAGCGGCGAGTGATAGGCCCCGGCGACGGTCAGGGCAATGGCGCGTTTGGCGCCCCTGGCTCTGGCAAGTTCGACCGCCTTGGCAATTTTATCCGTCTCGCCGGAAATGACCAGCTGGCCGGGGCAGTTCAAATTCGCGAGCACGACACCGGCCTCGGCGCAAACTTCGCGCGTCGGCGCTTCATCCAGCCCGATGACCGCCGCCATGCCTCCCCGTGTGACATCGCAGGCCTCCTGCATGAACCGGCCGCGCTGGCGCACGACCCGCAGGCCGTCCTCAAAGCTCATCGCCCCGGCCGCTGTCAGCGCCGTGAATTCGCCGAGCGACAAGCCGGCCGTCGCTTCGGGTTTTAGATTCGGGACTCGCTCCTTGAGCAACTGAAACGCGACCCAGCTCACGAGAAAAATCCCCGGCTGGGCATTTTCAGTCTTGGTCAGTTCCGGTTCCGGACCGTTGAAGCAAATGGCGGCGAGGTCGTAACCGAGCGCGGTGTTGGCGCGGTCGAACCAGGCCTTGGCGGACGGGAATTTTTCGGCCAGGTCCCGGCCCATGCCGACGGCCTGGGCGCCCTGTCCGGCATACAATAATGCGGTTTTGTTCATTCGGAAAATTTTAACCATAAAGGCAAGATGTCACGAAGCAGAAATTTTGGGCTTTGTGGCTTTGCGCCTTTGCTGTTCAATGTGCCATCATGTTTTCTCACATCGTCATCTTCTGGACCGACCCGGCGCAGCCACACGCGGCGGATGAATTGATTGCCGGCGCGAACCAATACCTCAAAGGCATTCCCGGCGTGCTGCAATTTCACGTCGGCAAAATGTCGCCCAGCCCGCGCCCGGTTGTGGACCAGACGTACCAGGTCGCGTTGAATCTCGTTTTCCCGGGCAAGGCGGCCGAACAGGCGTACCAAGCCCACCCGCAGCACCTCGAGTTCGTGGAAAAAGTCTTTAAGCGCGTCTGCCAGAAGGTTTTGATTTACGATTTTGAGTAAATTTCCCCATTCGGAGGGGCGAGTTCCACGAGCCCTTATCTTTTAACCAGGCGTCGCGGGTCTGCACCCTCCGGCTTTAAGATCGCGGATGGAACTTTTTGTGGATGTCCCGCAGCCGGTTGCCGGTGACGTGCGTGTAAATCTCCGTGGTGCTGATGTTCGCGTGGCCAAGCAGTTCCTGGATGACGCGCAAGTCAGCGCCATGTTCCAGCAAATGCGTGGCAAAGCTGTGCCGCAACATGTGCGGCGTGATGTTGCGGGCAACCCCGGCGCGCCCGGCCCGGTTCTTGATCCGCAACCACAATGTCACTGCGGCAAACGGCGTCCCACGCCGGGTCAGAAAAACATTCGCCGGCGATTTGGGCGTTACGAGCTTCGGCCGACCAGCTTCCAGGTAACGATTCAACGCCTCGATGGCCTTCTTGCCAACCGGGACGACCCTTTCCTTGTTGCCCTTGCCGATGACGTTGATGAAACCGGCCTCGAGATGGAGCTGTTCGAGGCGCAGGTTGCATAGTTCCGCGAGCCGCAAACCGGAGGCATAGCCGAGCTCAAGCACCGCCTGGTCACAGAGCCGTTCGGGCGCTTCCGGCAATTCTGGGGTGAGCAGCTTCCCGATTTCCTCATTTGAAAGCGCCTTGGGCAGCCGTTTCCACCGGCGTGGCAGCGACAGATTTTCCGCCACGTTGACCGGCAACAATTTTTCCGTCTCGGCATAGCGATAAAGCGCCCGCAGCGCTGCGATCTCCAGATAAACACTCTCGCTGCTCAAACGCTTGGTGGACTCCAGCGGCTCATCCGCCAACGGACGTTCGCGCTCATGCTGTAGGAATGACATCAGGTGCCGCAATTCAACCGCCTTCCAGTCGTTCAACCCGTGTTTTTGCGCCCACGTGGTGAATTTATTCAGCAACGTGGCGTAGGTTCTCTGCGTGTGCTCCGCCTGTCCGCGCTCGTGGCGCAGGTATTGCAGAAAATCTTCGACGAGCGATTGCACGTCAGGAGAATAACGAAAGTTGCGCGCCAGGGGGACGACGAAATGCCGCCGTGAAAAGTTCATTGGCATCGTTTTGAATGCCGGCCTTGCGCCGCGCCACCTCGAACATCTGCCCGATTTGCTCGGCAAAAATGCCTTCGCCGCGCATGCGTTTGCCCCACTGCGATTCGTTCAATTTCCCGCCGCGCAGGGAACGCAGCCGGTTTAGCACCTTCTCTTTCCGGTCCGGGAAATGGGTTGTCAGCCACTGTTCGAACAGGGGCGCGACCGCATACGGCAGACGCACCACCGTGTACCCGGCCGCCGTCGCACCTGCGTCAGCCGCCGCCTGCAGAATGGCCGGCAGTTCATGGTCCGTCAGGCCGGGCACAATCGGCGCCACATTCACGCCAACCGGAATGCCGGCCTGCGCCAACTCGCGAATCGCCGCCAGCCGCGCCGCCGGTGGTGCCGTGCGCGGCTCCATGACTTTGCGCAATTCGGCATCCAGCGTGGTAATGGACAGCCAGACCGCCGCGGCCCCGTGCCGCGCCAGTTCGGACAGCAAATCAATGTCCCGCGTGACCAGCCGGTTTTTGGTGATGATAAAAACCGGGTTGCGGAACTCCGCCAACACCTCGAGGCAACGACGTGTCAGTTTCAGCTTGCGTTCCACCGGCTGGTAACAATCTGTCACGCCGCTCATGAAAATGACCTGTGGCTGCCACTTCGGCGACATCAGCTCCCGGCGCAACAATTCCGGCGCCTCTTCCTTGACCATGATTTTGCTCTCGAAATCGAGTCCGGCGGAAAAGCCGAGATATTCGTGCGTCGGCCGCGCGTAGCAATAAATGCAGCCATGCTCGCAACCGCGATACGGATTCAGGCTCGCACTGAACCCGACGTCCGGGCTGTCGTTGCGGGCAATGACAGCCTGGCTGTGGTCCTTGAAAAACTGCGTGCGCGGTCCTTGCGGACGGCCACCTTGGCCATCCTCGTCCGGATTCCAGTCAGCATCGGGTTCGAGATGGATTTTCTCGAACCGGTTCGGCGGGTTCTCCGCCGCGCCGCGACCCGTCCTCCGTGGCACCACTGCGGAGGGTGGATGCGCTGAAATCAACTGCTCGGCCTGCATGAGGGAATTTTAACACAAAGAAGCGAAGTCGCGAAGGGAAACGAGAATTTCCCCGTATCCGCCGAGGTAACGAGGCGGACTTTGGGGGTGGCAGCCGGAATCCGCCTCCTTACCTCGGCGGCTACACTTGATTACAGTTTCTTCCCCGTCAACCGCTCGTAAGCCTCCAGATACTTCGCTGAAGTTTTGGCGACGACCTCATCTGGCAGTTTTGGACCGGGCGGCGTCTTGTTCCAGTCGAGCGTTTCCAGGTAGTCGCGGACGAATTGTTTGTCGAAGCTCGGTTGGCCCTTGCCGGGCGCGTACTGGTCGGCCGGCCAGAAACGCGAGGAATCCGGGGTCATCACCTCGTCAATCAGGATCAGCTTCCCGTCGCTCAGGCCGAACTCGAACTTGGTGTCGGCGATGATGATGCCGCGCTGGCGGGCGTAATCGCGTCCGGCCTTGTAAATCTTCAGGCTCAGATCGCCCGCCTGTTGCGCCAGCTCGGCGCCGACGATTTTTTGCGCCTGGGCGAACGAGATGTTTTCGTCGTGGCCGGCCTCGGCCTTGGTGGACGGCGTGAAGATGGGTTCCGGCAGCTCGGCGGACTCGGTCAGGCCGGTGGGCAGCTTGATGCCGCAGACGGTCTGCGAATTCCTGTATTCCTTCCAGCCGGAGCCGGACAGGTAACCGCGCACGATGCATTCGATGGCCAGCGGTTTGGCCTTTTTGACGATCATCGACCGGCGCGCGAGCTGGTCGGCAAACGGCTGTAGATTTTTCGGCAGCGGGTCGTTGGCCCTGGCCAGCAGGTGGTTCGGCACGAGGGCGGAGAATTTCTCGAACCAGAAATGCGAGATTTGCGTGAGCACCTCGCCCTTGCGCGGGATGCCGTTGGGCATGATGACGTCGAAGGCCGAGATGCGGTCGCTGGCCACCAGCAGCAGGGCGTCGCCGAGGTCAAAAATGTCACGGACTTTTCCGCTGCGGAGCTTTTTGATGCCCGGCAGCTCGAGATTGAGAATGGGTTCGTTATTTGAATTTGCCATGCGGTGAATTATTAAGACTCAACGCGAAAGTGCAAAGCTCAAAGTCACTTTCAGTGGCAGGAGACGACGTAAGGAGTCCCTGATTTTCCGATTGAAATCCACAGTCAAATCTGAGTCTCGTCACCTCGACTCCTACTGACGATCACGCCGGTCGCCCCGGAAGGTTCTTTACCGACAGCGGGATGCTCGCCTCCGACTTGCCGTCGATCCGCACGTCCACGGAATACAGACCGGCCTCTTTGAATTTCAGCTGCTGGATGTTCACGATGAAATTGCGGGTGACAAAATGAATGTCCTCGGGCAGCACGACCTCCACCGGCACCGGCGGAAAATTCGCCATGATGGACCGCCCGTCCGCGTCCATGAAGTTGAGTTGCAGGTTGTGTTTGCCCTCGTCACCGGCAAAGAACGTGATGCGAAGCGCCACGGCGCACTGCGGATGGACGGCGGGCATCTGAGGCGCGAAAATCGTGTCGAAGGCGCCGAGCAAGTTCAGTTTTTCGTTGTCGCTGGTCGCCGCATCGCAGAGGACTGCCACTTGAATGTTCATGCGGCAATTTTAGCCATGAAATCCAAGAATGGGCACAAAATTCTTCCAGGAGAGATTTTGTCATTGACATACATATAGTTTCTATGTATCGTGTCCCTATGATTCGAAAAGAACTCGTGGCGGCGTCGGCCGAACCGTTGATTTTGTCGCTCCTGGCCAAGGGCGAGAGCTACGGTTACGCCATCATCCAGGAAGTGAAGGCCCGTTCCGACGGCAAGCTGCAATGGACGGACGGCATGCTGTACCCGGTGTTGCACCGGATGGAGCACAAGGGCTGGATCAAGTCGCGCTGGGCCGAAAGCGAAACCGGGCGGAAGCGGAAATATTATGCCCTCAAAAGGGACGGCAAAACGGCCATGGCCAAACACCACGAACAATGGTCGCTGGTCCATTCCGTTTTGGCCGGGCTGCAAAAGGAACAATATGTCTAGGCGCTGTTGAGGGTTAACGGCGAAAGGAACGATATGTTTGATCTGGAAAAAGCAATTTCAGACTGGCGGCATCAAATGCTGGCCGCCGGCATCAAATCACCGGTTCCGCTGGAGGAACTGGAAGGTCATCTGCGAGAGGAAATTGAGCAGCAGATGCAATCCGGACTGGCCGAAGCGGGGGCTTTCCGTTCCGCCATTCAGACAATGGGACAAGCCAGTTTGCTAAAGGCCGAATTCGACCAAACCGGCGGTTTAGACGGTTGGTCGGGCAACAACAGGTTCATCAACACCAATCGTATTCTTGGCGCGTTTTGGGTTGCCCAAGGTTTTTGGTATTTGAGCGATTTATCTGCCTTGCTCGGCCAAGTCAATCCATCGCCAAAAAATGAACCAAGTTGGGGATTCTTCATTGTAGCGATGGCGGTTGGGGCGGCTTTGGCCGGAGTATGGGGAGGCGTATGTCTGATTCGTGGAACAAAGTCAGGACGGACCATCATCAGCGCCGCGGCCATTCTGGGCTTGTCCCTGTGCCCTTTGCAGATTCCTTTGCATCTTTTTAACCTCAACCTGTTTCCTGCCTGGATCACCATCTTTGCCGCTTTTGATTTAATCACGCTCTGGCTGCTCTTTTCACCGAAGCATCGAACTTCAAAGGCGGCGCAATAAATCAGGAACATTATGTTTGACCTCGAACAGTCCATCAGCAAGTGGCGGCGGCAAATGCTGGCCGCCGGGATTGGAACGCCCGTGCCGCTGGAGGAGCTGGAAAATCACCTGCGCGAGGAAATTGAGCAGCGGATAAAATCAGGAAAAACCGTGCCGCTGGCCTTTGAAACCGCGGTTCAAGAAATCGGAAAGGCAAACATGCTAAAAGCCGAATTCGAGAAAGTTGACGGAACGAAGGTGACGCGCACGTTGAAACAATACCGGGCCGTCATGATTACCTGCCTGGGTGTGGAATCGTTGTTCTGGACAGCCTGCCTGCTTTTGAAAATTGTGCGTTTTTCGGAAATAACCGCGGCACAGCAAATGTCCGGGCTGGCAGCCGTGGCCGTGATGATTTTGTTCGCGGGTATCGGGCTATTTGGCCACGGTCCTGACATCTTGAGCCGGAAAGTGAGCGCCCTGATTTGCACTTCAAATCGCAGGCTGGTGGGGCTTTTGTGGGTGTGGTTTTTTTGCTACGTCGCCGAACCGGTTGGATTCCTCTTCATCCTTCCCAAATTCGACGGGGCGCCTCTTTGGATCATGCTGCCACCGGCTGGAATTCTATTTGGCTTCATTGGCGGACTGGAAAAAGCCGCTTCGAAGGAAACGGCAAAGGCGGTTTCGTGAGCAACCAATGGGAGCCTTGTCAAATTTGATATGTTCAACCTCGAACAGTCCATTTTAGAATGGCGGCAACAGTTGCTCGCCGCCGGCATCCATGCCCCCGTGCCGCTGGAGGAACTGGAAAGCCATTTGCGTGAAGATATCGAGCAGCAGATAGGATCGGGCATAAACGCGCAACAGGCTTTTGAATTTGCCGTTCAGAAAATCGGAGAGGCAAACATGCTGGAAAATGAATTCAAAAAATGCGAAAAGCCGCTGATGAAACAAAGCTCCAAAATCGGCGTGGGAGTTGCCGGCATATTGGTGGGAGCGGCTTTGCAGATTCCCGGAGACGTTCATCTGCGAGATGAGTTGGTTTTGGCCAACGGCAGACTCGGCTTGTGGTTGCTCGGCTGGTTATTGATTGTCTGGTCACTTGTGCAAATCAGACGCCCCAAAGGGTTCAAAGGGAGATTTGTAAACGTTAAAAAGTCGATGGTGAAACAATCCGTGAAAACCGGCACGGGCATTGTCGTCCTATTGATTGGCGGGGCATTGATGCTGCCGGCAGCCACACAAGTCTGTTCGGAAGGTTTGATAAGATTTGAGGCTTTGTGCTGGATGATGTTTGGCATCGCCCTGCTCCTTGCCGGCGCGCTCGTGACCTTCCTGCCATACGAAAACGCAAAGCATAATCATGTTTGACCTCGAACAAGCTATCGCTGACTGGCGGGAGCAAATGCTCACTGCTGGCATTAAAACTCACGTGCTGCTGGAGGAGTTGGAAATTCATCTGCGCGAGGATATCGAGCAACTGATAAAATCAGGATTGAACAAGCAAAAGGCTTTTGAGGTTTCTATTCAGCGAATCGGTCAACCTCAAGCGATCAAGCGAGAACTTGAAAAAGTTGAAAGGAACCAAATGAAACGATTGCTCATCATCAGCGCGGGAGTGGTCGGCGTCCTGGTAGGTATGGCGTTGGTTATGCCGGCGGTTGCGCAATATCAGCACGAAGGAGCCATGACGCTCAATGAAATATGCCTGCTTCTGCTTGGATTTGGTTTGACCCTCGGCGGCGGAAGTGTGGCCGTTTTCACTTTCAGAAAACGCAAAGCCTAGCCGCGGGCGGCGAGAAAAGTTTTTAATTCCGCCGCCGCCTTGCCGCCAAAGCCCGGCACGGCGGCGATCTGTTCCAACGTCGCCGTTTTCAACCGTTGCACCGAGCCGAATTTTTTCAGCAACGCCGCCTTGCGCCGCTCGCCGATGCCGGGAAATTCGTCCAGCACGCTCTCGGAAATCCGCTTGAGGCGGAGCTGGGCGTTGTAGCTGTTCGCCACGCGATGGCATTCATCACGAATTCGCTGGAGCAATTTCACCGCCGGATGATTCAGTCCCAGCCGCAGCGGTTTGCTTTCGCCCGGCCGGTAAATCTCCTCAAATTCCTTGGCCAGCCCTATGACGGGAATTTTCCAAAAACCTAATTTTACAAGCTCGGTGCAGGCGGCGTTTAATTGACCTTTCCCACCGTCAACCATGATGAGATCGGGAAAATTAGCAGATGGGAGCTGGGAGATAGGAGTTCGGGTTTTGCCTTGATCGGCAGTTCCCATCTCTGATCTCCGATCTTCCATCTCCTTTTTCAGCCGCGAATAGCGGCGGAAAATCACCTCCGCCATGCCGGCGAAATCATCCTGCCCTTCGACGGTCTTGATTTTGAACCGGCGATAATTCGCGCGGTCGGGCCGGCCGTGCCTGAAACTCACCAGCGACGCCACGGCGAACGTGCCGCTGATGTTCGAAATGTCGAAGCCTTCGATGCGGTGGGGTGGTGCCGGCAAATCGAGGACTTTGGCCAGTTCGACCAGATCATGCTGCGGGTCCAGCACCCGCGGCAACGTGTAGGTTGTGCGCTCAAACTTCCGCTCCTTCTTCGTCGTTTCCTTCAGGTCGCGGATGAGGTCACGCAAGTCGGCGGCCTTTTCGTAATCCTGCGCCATGGCGGCCTTTTTCATCTCCACCTCAAGCTGCCCTTTCATTTCCTGGCACTGGCCCTCCAGGAAATCGCACGCGGCGCGCACCTGCTCCAGATATTGTCGGTGCGTCACGTTGCCCACGCACGGCGCGGTGCAGTATTTGAGGTGCGCGTAAAGGCAATGCTTGTAGTCGGCCTCGCCCGGCGTGAACACCCGGCAGCCGCGCAGGTTGAACTGCCGCCGCACGAGCGCCAGCGTGTTGCGCAAGGCGCCGGAATTCGAGAACGGCCCGAAATAACGCGCCCCGTCGTCCTTCCTCAGCCGGGTGAAGGTGAAATTGGGGATCGGGTCGTTCAAATTCACCTTGAGCATCAGGAACCGTTTGTCGTCGCGGAAGCTGATGTTGTAGCGCGGCTTGAATTCCTTGATGAGCTTGCCCTCGAGCAGATATGCCTCCGGTTCGCTGCGGACAACGTGCACGTCGAAATCGTGGATGGCCTCGACGAGCGCATTGAATTTCAGGTCCCAGCCCAGGCGCCGGGACGGATGGAAATACTGGCTCACGCGCTTGCGCAGGTCGCGGGCCTTCCCGACATAAATGACCGTGCCGAACCGGTCGCGCATCAGGTACACGCCCGGCTTGTGCGGCAGTTCGCCGGTTTTTTTGCGGATGGCTTCCGTCGCAGGCACGGGGAGAATTTCAACGCAAAGGCGCGAAGGCGCAAAGTTTTTTTAACCACGAATGGACGGGATAAGCACGTGTGTTTGAAAAACGAAGCCCTTGCCCACATTGTTTATTCTGACTTCTGACTTCTGGCTTCTGGCTTCTTCATCATATGCCGGTGGACGAAGAAATAATACAGTCCGCCGAGCACCAGCATGGCACCGCCGAGCCAGAGCGTGATGTGATGCAACTCGCCTTTCATCAACTGTTCATCCTGACCTGCCTTGACGCCGACATAGCACAGCACGGCGCACCAGATGCCCGAGCCGAGCAAGGTGAACAACGAAAATTTCCAGTAGCTCAACCGCACGATGCCCGCCGGAATGCCGATGAGATGCCGCACCACCGGCAGCAGGCGGGAAATGAAAATGCCCATCCCCCCGTAATGCGCCGACCAGCGCTCCGCCTTTTCCACCTTCTCCGGCGGGACCAGGATGAATTTGCCGTAGCGCATGATGAGCGGACGTCCGGCCAGCCGCGACGCCCAGTACATGATGGTGGCACCCAACCACGAACCCAGCGCGCCCGCCAGCACGATGCTCCACAGGCTCAGTGAAATCTGGCCGGTGTAGGCCAGGTGCGCCGCCGGCGGGATAACCACTTCACTGGGGATGGGAACGACGGTGCTTTCGATGGCCATCATCAGACCGATGGCCGGCGCACCCCAGGTTTGCAACAGGTGGGTGTACCAGTCGGCCAAGTCAGTTACCAGTTGATGCATGAGGCGCTGGTTATAGCGGAAATTAAAATCCGCGCAACCCGCGAAATCTGCGGGTACTCAAGCCCTCAGGAAATAATTCCGCTGCTTCTCGCTGATGGCCATGTCGAGTTTTTCCATCACGGCAAGCATGTCTTCCCAGACCTTGCGTTTTTCGCTCATGGCCTGGTTGCGCAGCAGATACGCCGGATGATATGTCGGCATCAGCGGCGTGCCGCGATAGGTTTTCCACGTGCCGCGCAGCTTGGTGATACCCAGGCTTTTGCCCAACAATCCCTCCACCGCCGTCGCGCCCAGCGCCACGACGACTTTCGGCTGGATCAAATCAATCTGCTCATGCAGATACGGAATGCACGTGGCCATTTCGTCGGGTGTGGGCTTGCGGTTGCCGGCACTCTGGCCGGGCGTGTCGGGCCGGCATTTCAGGATGTTGGCGATATAAACGTCCGCGCGGCTCAAGCCCGTCGCCTGAATGATTTTCGTAAGCAACTGTCCAGCCTTGCCGACGAACGGTTCGCCCTGCTCGTCTTCGTCCGCACCCGGAGCTTCACCGACAAACATGAGTAGCGCGTCAATGCTGCCGACGCCGAACACGACGGTTTTGCGTGACGACGCGAGGTGCGGGCATTTGACACAGGCCAACGCCCGCTCGCGCAAGGCGGCGAAGGCCGCCGCTTTGGCCTGCGGATCCAGCGGCGCGGAAGCCGGCACGGTTTCTCCAGGCAGAGCGAGCAAGGTCGCCTGTTCGCCAACCGGCCCTGGCATGGCGAACTGGATTGGAGCTTTGGCGGCCGGAACGGAAACAGCCTGGGGAGCGGCCGCGGATTTTGGCCGCGCCAGTGAAGCGAGCGTTTCGGGCGAAACGGGGATATGGCGCACCCCACGCGATTTCAGGTCTTCCAGATGCTGGATTGTCGCGTCGAGCAGCTGTTCGTAAACGTCGGCCATCAGCCAATCGTACCGGCAACGCGGCAAAGCACAAAAATTACTTGTTCACAGTTTGCCCCGGCGGCAACAACACCACCGGGGTCAATGTCACCGGACCCAGCAGCCCGCAATCCGCCAGCGGCCAATTGGCGGCATTGAAGGGCCGGTAATCAATGTCCACGAAATTGATGTCGTGGAAATTTTTCCACGGCACACCGCGCCGGTCCAAGTCGCGGATGCGATTGGCCGAAACGCTGGTGACTTCAATTTCAAGCACGTTGTCCTTCGGTTTCAAGTTGTCCACCACCACGCGGAACGGTGCGGTGATCAGCGTGCCGTAATCCTTGCCATTCAATTTCACACGCGCGCTCTGGCGAACGTCACCGAGATCAAGCGAACAAGGGCCACTGCCAGATACGGGCGCGTCAAAGACCATCGAGTAAGCTGCCGTGCCTGCGAAGTTCTGCGTGTTGGTGTCGCCGAACCCGGTCCAGGAGTCCAGATTGGTGATGGAAAGCGGCGCTGGCAGCACAGGTCCGCCGGCAACAAACCTCACGTTCCAGTCGCCGGTGATTGCAGCGGGCGGGCCATTCGTCTGCCAGCAATTCCAGGTGGGACCTTTGGCTTCTGTACTGGCGAATGCACGGAGAATCGTTGATTCCCCGGCGGCAAGTTGCAGACGCATTTCGGTGGAGTTTGCCGCGCTCCCACGAGCCGCAGCCACGCCAGTATTGCCGGACATCGGATCAAGGATGACCACGGATCGGGCCGGGCGGTTCAGCGTCATCCAGCCGTCAAAATTGGTGCCGCTGCGATTGGCGATGAAGTAATACCAACCGCCGTCAAATGAGCGACGGGTGAAGAACAGGCCCACGGCGGTCATCGGCTCGCCAGTGACGCCCGCCAATGACAAGGCCATCCCCACGTTGCCCACAAAAACCTGGCCGCGGCCGACTTTCGTTTGCTCCAGCACACTGGCCGGGTGGATCCGTTCCAAGCCCACAGTGGCATTCTTGTATTCCGCCCGCCGTTCCTCCAAACAACCCCAGCCGGGAACATCGTTCGGAATATCATCCTGAAAAATCACCGTCGCCCCGGATTGGGCCAGGGCGAGAAGTTTTTGGCAGGTCTTCAGCGGCAGGTGCCCGCAGGGCGGCACGACGACAACGCGATAATTCCCGCCGGGCACCTGGATTTGGCCCTTCTTCACCCTGGCTGTTTGCAACTGCCGGTCGGAAACGTAGTCGAAGGCACAGCCGCGGTTCCAGAGCTCATGTGCCGTTCTGCCGATTGGCTGGTTTTCAAACCAGGTTTGCTCCGTTTCCACCTGGAGCTGCGAGAGGCGTCCCGCGGGGTTGTGCCAAAAATCGTAAACCGGCCAGTACAGCAGCACGTCGTTGTCGGATTTGCCCGACTGCAAAATGGACTGGCAACGCGCCACGTAGTTGTTGAGCGCGGGCACGTCGCGCCAGAGGGAATTGCGCGGGTTCATCTGTGTGGCGGCATAAAACAGCCAGCCCGGCCAGGCCGCCTCGTCCGGCGAGTAGCAGGTGCCGTGATAAAAAACGTGGTTTATGCCCGAAAGAAACATGTCGTCCACCAGCGATTTCATTTCGCCGAGGGTCTCGGTGAAATGTTCCGCCATCCACGTGCCGGACTCCGCCGCCACCAGGTTGCCGCCCTTCACGTGCGCCGCAGACGATGCGAATTTGGAGACAAGCGGACTCCGGTTGGTGCGGAAAAATTCCGTCTCGGGAATGTCGGCCGCCGCATAGAGATCGAGCAAATTGCCGGGCGAGCCGTGCGCCTCGTAGCGGGTGATGAAACCGTGCTCATGCGACCATTTGATCCAGAGCGGTTCGGTCTCCTCCACCATGATGTCGGACAGTGTTTCGCGGTAATCGGATTTGACGCGGGCGACGTGGTCATCCTGGTTCGTGCTGAACAGTGCGGGCAATTCGGTTTGCAGCCTGTATCCGCGCCGCCTTTCAAATTCCGTGAACAAATCCGGCGCCCAGTCGGATTTGTATTCGTAGGAATCCTGGTACTGCGCCCGCGGTTTCGGGCCGTCGTAATGGGCGAACGCCTCGGTGAAACGTTGGAGATAATCACTCATCGCCGGCGGATAAAACGGGTTCAACATCCAGCCTTCGCCGCCCGGCGCAGCGCGCTTGACCTTCTGGCCTGACGGCTTTTGCGAAATGGCATCCACCTGCCAGGTCTTGGGAGGCGAGGCGGCTTCGCTTCCGACCCGGTTTCCGGGCGGAGAAAAGAGCACATAGCCGTTGGTGGGAATGGCATCGGTCAGGTCAATTGATTTTCCATCCGGACCAAAGGCAACAAGCGCCTGAATGGAGGCCCGTTTGAATTTTTTCCGCAGTCTTTCACCAACGCCCAGGTCGTAAGTTTTTACGACGACGCTGGCGTTGGCGTCGTGGTCGGAAACGTCCGGTCCGCCGAAACACCAGCCGGTGCCGGTGGTCATATCGACGCCCAGCCCCAGCCGGTGCGCTGCTGCGACGGTGTAACCCATCATCTCCATCCATTGAGGCGAGAGATAACGGATGTAATTGGATTCCCAGCCTTTCGCGCCGTAAATCGGGATGATATGGACGCCGCCCATGCCGGCGTCGTGGTAACGCTGCAGTTCACGGGTAAGATTCGTCCGGTCCACCGCGCTGCCCATCCACCACCAGTAGGCCCACGGCCGCGTCTGCGAGGTGATCGCCGGCCAGGCCAGCGCGCTGTCCGCCGCCGAAGTCGAATCCATAACCCCCAGCGCCAAGATGAGTGCGCCGACCAGGCCCAGCTTGCCGGGGTATTTCATTTGCGGATTAGAAATCGCTTTCCGCTGCGGGGCAAGCGCGATGTCCCGACACAAACCCGCCGCCAGCGGAAAAGGTTCAACCGGCTGCCAGGCCGCCGGTATCGCCGGAACCTACAAAATGTTCGCGGCCAGCTCGGCCAGTTCCGAACGCTCGCCCTTCTGCAATTCAATGTGCGCCGCGATGGCCTGGTCGCGAAACCGGCTGACCACGTAATTGAATCCGTTGGACGACGAGTCCACATAGGGATTGTCGATTTGATACGGGTCGCCGGTGAAGATGATTTTGGTGCCGCTGCCAACGCGAGTGATGATGGTCTTGGCTTCGAGCGGCGTCAGGTTTTGCGCCTCGTCAATGATCATGAACTGGTTGGCGATGCTGCGGCCGCGGATGTAGCTCAGCGCCTCCACCACAATGCTGCCGGAACGCATGAGGTCACCGCTGCGGCGATGGTCGTGGCCCATGTTCAGGTCGCTCAACATCTCCAGCGCGTCATGGATCGGCTGCATCCAGGGCGCGAGCTTTTCCTCGAGCGATCCGGGAAGAAAACCGAGTTCCTTGCCCATGGATATGGTCGGCCGGGCGACGACGAGCCGGCGGAATTCGCGGTCGAGCACGGTGCGTTTCAAGCCGGCAGCCATGGCCAGCAGCGTCTTGCCGGTGCCGGCCTTGCCCATGAGCGTGACGAGTTTGACCCGGTCATCCAGCAGCGAATCGAAGGCGAAGTGCTGTTCGCGGTTGCGCGGTTTGATGCCCCAGACGCCTTCGCGGCAGTCGATGATGGGGACCAGTTTGGTGCCGGTGGCGTCCACCTTGGTCAGCGCCGTGCGCTTGGGGTTTGTTTCGTCGGTGAGCGTGCAGTATTCGTTCGGAAAATATTTCTTGCCGCTCTCCAGGTCCAATTCGCCGTTCGCGCGGAACGCGGCCATCTTGTCCGTGCTCACGGACATTTCCGCCATGCCGGTGTAGAGATCGGTGATGAACACGCGGTCGGTCTCGTAATCCTCGGCCAGCAACCCCAGCGCATCGGCCTTGATGCGGAGGTTGATGTCCTTGGAGACGAGCACCGTGGGGTTTTTGGGTTGCGCCTTTTGCACGCTGGCGGCGAGGGAAAGAATCCGGTTGTCCACCGTGTTGCCGTTAAACCCGCCGTCGCCATTGGTCGAGTGGCCATTCTTGTAGAAGGCGATTTTTAATTTGCCGCCGTTGGGCAGGTTCACCCCTTCGCTCAGGCTGCCTTCGCCGCGGAAAGCGTCGAGCATCCGGGAAACCGTGCGCGCATTCTGGCCGAGTTCGGTGGACTCGCGCTTGAAGCGGTCAATTTCTTCAATGACTTCGATGGGAACCAGGACATGGTTGTCCGCAAAGCTCAGCAGGGAATTGGGGTCGTGAAGGAGGACGTTGGTGTCGATGATATAATTTTTCACGTGCTAAAATCGGTGCGTTTGACGGTCTTCATCCGGTGGTGCCATTCGTGGATCTGCCGGTGTCGCTGGGGGAGATGGTAATGGCCGGAATAAAGGAAATTCTCAAGCATGCCGAACAGGTCGAAATCCACAAACCGGGGCCGGTCATCCAGCAGATACGCCTGGTGCGTCAGGATGATTTCGAACGGGATCAACCGCTCTTCCAGCTGGATGAGCAGGGATTTCTGCTCCTTGCGCCACCGGTCAATGCAGCCACGGCCAAATTTGCGCTCCTTGAACCGCAGAAAATCAAGCTGGTCCGGAACGGGCACGTTTTCCCGCCAATGGACGTCATTCAGCCGGAAGGTCACACCCTCGATTTCGCTCTCAATGAACCGCCAGAGCACGGACTGGACGCCGCGCCATGGGGAGGGAAACAGGCCGAGTTCCAGTTCTTCGTCCAGATATTTGGCGATGACCTGGGAATCATCGTTGATTTCAAAGACCACGTTTTTGCCGTCCCGGACGACCGGCACGCCATAATAACGCTGCTTGGTGAGTTTCCAGACCAGCCGGCGGTCCTGGTTGGGGATGTTGATGATTTTGAAGCGGACTCCGGCAAATTCCAAAATGCGCCGTTGAACAAGGCAGAACGGACTCCACGGAAACTGAATCAGCTCAATCATGTCAAAAATTCACGGCTCAGTGTCAACGCCACTTTAGGCCGCCAAGGCCATCCTGACAAGCGTAAACACCACTTTACAGTTTCGCTTCCCGGGACTAAAGTCGCCACATGGCTTCTGATTACGATGCAACGGAGTTTGTGGACACGGATTTCCAGGCGCACAAATCGCCCTACGGCACGCCCGCACCCAGCGACCCGCTCCGCGCGCCCACGCGCGACGAGGTCGACCGCAAGGTGGTCGAGGCGCAACAAAAACTGGCCGAGCTGAAACGAGCGCAGGACGATCTGGAGCGCGAACGCGCCGCCCTCGAGGAATTGCGCCGGCGCCAGACGGAATTTCAGACCGGGCGGCAGGAAATGATCCATCATCTCACCCGCGGCCTGGGCCTGCTCGAAGAAGCCGAGTTCAATGCCCGGCGCGACGCCGAGCAGATGGTCAAAACCGTCACCGATTTCCGCGATGCGCTCGACAAAATCCAGGCCATCCACGACGAAACGTGGACGAAGGAAAATTTCAGCATCGAGCTGACCCGCGGGCTCACCACCATTGAAAACGCGCGCATGGAATGGAACTCAGCCCGGCTCAAATTTTCGGTTCTCTCCGGCGAACTGAAGGAGGAATCCCCGACCGAAGCGGTTCCGGCCCCCGCCGCGTCGCCGTTCGCCAGCGCCAGCTTCGGCGAATTATGCCGGTTCGGCCTGGCGATGACCTGGCCGCTGGTGCTCGTGGCGCTGGGCGCGCTGGCCGTGCTGGTTGCCGTCCTGTCGCGCCACTGAAATTTGTCGTATGGGGCCCGCGAAGAAAAAAGTTGATCCGATTACCGACCGGTCCCGCGCCCTCAGCGATCAAATCGCCGCCCTCGAAGCCGAAATCAAAAAGCTCGACTCGCAACTGCAGCGTGCGCCGGCGCCACGCCTGCGTTCCACTGCCATTCCGCATGGCGCGACGGTCACCCGCCCGCACGAACCACCCCCGCCGCCGGCAACCGTGCACGAGCCGTTTTTTGAATCCATCAAACCGTTGCGCGAGACCAGTGAAACCGCCGCGCCCGATCAGTTCAATGAACTCGGCGTGCGCAAATACGATCTGCCAGGCCTCTTCAACCGCATCCGGAACCATTTCCGGCGTCCGACCACGAACAATCCGCGGCTCGTCGCCTATCTGGCCGCCGGCGGCGTGCATGGCCTTCGCCCGATGCGCTACGAAAAGCGTGTCGCCCGCAACCGCTTCATCGCGTTCGCCATCGTGTTGTTCATCATCCTGTTCGGCCTCATCATCGCCTTCAGCCGCAGCCGCTGAGCCGCCACCCATGAAAGCCCAACGGATTGAACTGTCCATTCCCACCAGCGCCGGCCGGTTTGCCGCCCGCTATTCGGAAAAAGGACTGGCGGAGTTGAACTTTCCACGGGTAGGGACGCCGCGCCGCGGCGTCCGGACATCGCAACGCGAAGTCCCTGCAAAAATCCGTCGTTGGCATCGGGCGACGAAAAGCGCGCTCAAACACATCCTGGCCGGTCGGTCGCCGAAAAAATTTCCGCCGCTGGATCTAGCAGGGACGGAATTTCAAAAGATTGTCTGGAACGCCCTGCGAAAAATTCCCATCGGCAAAACCAAGAGCTACGGCGAGATTGCCCGGGCGATTGGCAAGCCGAAGGCCGTTCGCGCCGTGGGCGGCGCGTGCGGGGCTAATCCGATTCCGGTTCTGGTCCCATGCCATCGAGTGCTCGCGGCAAACGGGAAAATCGGGGGCTTCTCCGGCGGATTGCTCCGGAAGCGGAACCTGCTCGCGCGCGAAGGCATCTCGCTGTAGCCGCGACACGGCGACCGAAAATAGGCCGCAATGAAACTGCGGGCTATTTTCATCCGCGCCTCTGGCGCTTGATGGAAACTCCTATTGCGCCGTCAGCCGGATGATCTCTCGCAGGGTGGTGCGCGGGCGGAACTTCACGAAGCGTTCAAGTTTTTTCACCATCGGCTTGCGGCGGCGCATGTCGTCAAAGCCGGGAGCGTAAGCCTGATCATAAGGCACCCGTTCGATTTTTGATTTCGAGCCGAGCGTTTTGACCACCAGGCGCGCGAGTTTCAGGATGCCGGTTTCCTCCGTGCCGCCGATGTTGAAAATTTGGCCGCGCGCCGGCGGACAATCCTGCAACCGCACCAGCGCCTCCACCGCATCGCCGACGTGACAAAAGCACCGGGTTTGCGCGCCATCGCCGAAAACCTTCAGCGGTTCACCCTTTTTCGCCGCGCCGATGAATCGCGGCAAGACCATGCCGTAACGGCCGGTCTGGCGCGGACCGACGGTGTTGAACAGCCGGGCGATGATGACTGGCAGCGATTTTTCCCGCGCATAAGCCAGCGCCAGAAATTCGTCGGTCAGCTTGGAACACGCATAGCTCCAGCGCGACTGCCCGGGCGGACCAATGAGCAGATCGTCGTCCTCGCCGAAAGAGGGTTTCCAGCTCTTGCCATAAACTTCCGAGGTGGAAGTCAGCAGCAGTGGGGTGCGTCTGGCCGCGGCGGCTCGCAATAAAACCTGGGTCTCGTGAAAACTTGATTCGAGAACATGCAATGCCGACTTTACCACCAGATCAACCCCGACGGTTGCGGCGAGATGAAAAATGAATTCCGCGTCCGCGGCCAGTTTCGGCAGTTCACGACACGCGGAAATTTTGGATTGAACCACGCGGAGGCGCGGATGCGATTTGACCGCGCGGAGGTTGCCCAGGCTGCCCGTGGAAAGGTCGTCAATCACCACAACCACCTTGCCGTCAGCCAGCAGCCGTTCGACCAGGTGCGAACCAATGAAGCCGGCGCCGCCAGTGACCAAGATGGGTTTTGCCGCTTTCATTTCAGCGCTGCGGCAACCGCTTCGGCCAATTTTTGCCGGTATTCCGGGCTCTCGATCAGCTTCGCCTCGTGCGGGTTTGACAGATAGCCGCCTTCAATCAAAATCGCCGGGCAATTTTGGCCGCGTAAAACCGTTTCAAACCGGGCATGACGGACGCCACGGTCTTCAATGCCCACCGCACGCCACAACCCGCTGTGGACCAGGACGGCGAACTGGAGATTCTGCGCATCAAAGGCGTTGTTCGGCAACCGTTCCGACCACGGGTCGGCAAAACCGCGCGTCAAAGTCGAAGGCAATCCGGTCGGCGTAATGCAATAGGTTTCCAGCCCGCCGATTCTCGCATCCCGGTCCGAAGTCGAATTAAAATGCAGGCTGATAAACACGTCCGCATGATGCGCCCCGGCGAAAACGACCCGGTCTGCATTCGACACGGTTACGTCGCTGGTGCGCGTAAGGAAAACCTTCCAGCCATTGGTTTCGAGCAACGGCGCCAGCCGCAAGGCCCAGTCGAGCGTGAATTCCTTTTCGTACCGCCCATCCACCACACTGTGGGTGCCGACATTCACCCCGCCGTGGCCCGGGTCGATCACAATGACCCGGCTGCCAAAGGTCAGCGGCGGTCCGAGCAGCAACGGCACAAGATTTTTCTGCAAATCAAGGCCGTAGACAAAAATCTCGTCATCGATGAATTGCGGAGCGAAACCGAGGTTGATTTCTGCGCCGTTCCAGGTCGCTTCGCGGCTGCCGATGTCCAAGATCAGTGTGCCGTTCGCCGACCCGATCGCATAAGCGGCCACCGGCGCGGTGGAAATCAGGTGCGGCGCAGCCAGTTTGTTTTCAGCCGCCCAGCGATTGAGCGAAGTCCATGTCGTCACCGGCGCCGCGGGGGGAGGGTTGCTCTGGGTGATTCGTGCCGGCGGCCGGAACGACCGCGCCGCAGGGAAGGGTTTGGCCCCATTGGTTTCCACCCAGCCCAGCGAGGACATTTCATCGCTCATGACCGGCGGCGACGAAACGGGTTCTTCCGGAACAGTGGGGGTGGAGGAACATCCCGCCAAAAGAATTGCCGCGCCGGCCATGATGACTGCTGGTTTGAACACCCGGTCATTGTGCGCATGCCGAAACCGGACTCAAGCTGTTTCAGCCATCCGCATATTACTGATGGCGCAAATCGAACGCCGAAAATTGTAATTTCCCGGCGCGCTTTTGTTGTGCTTGCCGCGAGTCTATTGCGCCGCCATCATTTGCCAGCGTGAAAATTCTAGTCGCCATCACCGGGGCCAGCGGCGCGCTTTACGCCCAGCGGCTGCTCGACAACCTCGATCCGCGTGCCCACGAAATCCACGTCGTGCTGAGCAATTACGCGCAACAGGTCATCGCCGAGGAATTGCCCAATGGCCTGCGCCTGCCTGAAGGCGTCCAGACACACAGCCTCAAAAGCATGAATGCGCCGTTCGCCAGCGGCTCCAATCCGCCCGACGTGATGGTGGTCATCCCCTGCACGATGGGCACGATGGGCCGGATCGCGCATGGCTATAGCGAGGATGTTTTGTTGCGCGCAGCGGACGTGGTGCTGAAGGAGCGGAAAAAACTGATCCTCGTCCCCCGCGAAACGCCGCTCAGTCTGGTCCACGTCAAAAACATGGAACTGCTGTTGCAGGCAGGCGCCATCATTTTGCCGGCGAACCCGAGTTTTTACGCCGGCCCGAAAACCATCATCGAAGTGGTGGATACGGTCGTCGCGCGCGTGCTCGATCATCTCGGCGTGCCGAACCGGCTCGCGCCGCGCTGGAGCGAGGAAAAGGAATGAGATTTTGCCACCGAGACACTGAGGCCCCGAATTTTCAATGAGTTCTCTCTGTGTCTCCGCGGCTCTGTGGCCAATCCGAAATGTTTTCTTCAATTAAAAAATGGGGCAGCTTCGTCCGGTTCTCGCACACGGTCTTCGCCCTGCCGTTTGCCCTGGCGGCCATGGTTGTGGCGGCGCGTGACAACCGCGGCTGGCCGGGCTGGCGCACCTTCGGGCTGATTCTCGCCGCGATGGTTTGTGCGCGCACCTGCGCCATGGCCTTCAACCGCATCGTGGACCGTAAATTCGACGCCCTGAACCCGCGCACGGCCAATCGCCACCTGCCCGCCGGCCAAATCTCACTGGTCAGCGCCATGGCGCTTTGTGCGTTGTCGGCGGCAGGCCTCATCGCCGTGAGTTATCTCCTGAATCGTCTGTGCTTTGTTTTGTCGCCGGTCGCGCTCGTGGTGATCTGCTTTTATTCGCTCACCAAGCGCTTCACCGATTATACGCATGTGTTTTTGGGCCTCGCCCTCGCGCTGGCGCCGGTGGGCGCATGGCTCGCGGTGAAAGGAGAATTTGGCTTTGCGTCGCCCGCAGGCATGTTCTCGTCAGCCGGGTCCTTTTGGGCCTGGGAACAGGCCGCGCGCACCGGCATGCAGCCCGTCGTGCTTGCCCTCGCCGTCGTGCTGTGGCTTGTCGGTTTCGACATCATTTACGCGTTGCAGGACTTCGAGTTCGACAAGTCGCACGGGTTGCACTCGCTGGTCGTGGCCTGGGGACCAAAAAATGCACTGGCCGCCGCGTTTCTCGCACACATGGTCATGTGCGGGCTGCTGCTGGCGTTCGGTTTGCTCTGCCACTTTCGCTTCGCGTACCTCATCGGCTGGATGCTGATCCTGGGCTGCCTGGTGCTGGAGCACTGGATTGCCCGCCGCCGGAGTTTGAACTGGATCAATCTCGCGTTCTTCCGGCTCAACGCCCTGGTCAGCGCTATTTTTTTGATTGTGACGGTGGCGGAAGTGGTATTCCAGGGCGGCTTCAAGCTGCGGTGAGAGAAAGTCGGGGAACATTCAACATCGAACAATCAATAAAACGGAGCATGGAACAGTTCGACATTGGGCGTTGAATGTTGAGCTTTTTTTCGCTTTTCCCGGTAACATCGGTCGTGATTTGCTTATGGATTGGGTGTATGAGTGGCACCCGATTGACCCCGTCTGACAGATCAAATTGCCCGCAATGCGGCACCCCGCTGCCGGCCGGCGCGCTCGCCGGACTTTGTCCCGCCTGCCTTCTGAAGCAGGGCGCAGCCGACGAAACCGCCACGGGCGGGCAATCACCCCCGTTCCAGCCTCCACCTATCGCTGAACTCGCCGCGAAATTTCCGCAGCTCGAAATCCTGGAACTCATCGGCAAGGGCGGCATGGGCGCGGTTTACAAGGCGCGGCAAAAGGAACTCGACCGCATCGTGGCGCTGAAAATCCTTCCGCCCGGCGTCGGCCAGGATCCCGCCTTCGCCGGACGCTTCACGCGCGAGGCCAGGGCGCTCGCGAAGCTGAATCATCCCGGCATCGTGACACTTTATGAATTTGGCCAGAGCAACGGCCTTTTTTTCTTCCTGATGGAATTTGTGGACGGCGTGAACCTGCGCCAGTTGCTTCATGCCGGACGCATCGCGCCGCGCGAGGCGCTGGCCATCGTGCCGCAAATCTGCGATGCGCTCCAATTCGCCCATGACCAAGGCATCGTGCACCGCGACATCAAACCGGAGAACATCCTGCTCGACCGGCGCGGACGCGTGAAGGTGGCGGATTTTGGGCTAGCTAAGATTGTAGCGGCGGTCTGTGACCGCTGCGATCCGGTTGAGGAAGTGATGCGACGGTCACAGACCGCCGCTACAGAAGAGCTTACCGCTGCCGGCAAGGTCATGGGCACGCCGAATTACATGGCGCCGGAACAGAAGGAAAATCCGGATGCCGTGGATCATCGCGCGGACATTTACGCCCTGGGCGTGGTGTTTTACCAGATGCTCACCGGCGAACTGCCCGGCAGACGCCTCGAACCGCCGTCGTCGAAAGTTCTAATTGACGTGCGCTTGGATGAAGTCGTTTTGCACGCGTTGGAGAAAAAACCGGAACGGCGCTACCAGCAAGCCAGTGAATTCAAGACTCGGGTGGAGACAATCGCCCAGGCCGGGCCGTCTGAAATTCAGAAATTAAAGCCCGAAATGGCACCCCGTTTTTCGCCGACGGCTATTTTGGGTGCTTTGTTGATTCCGTTTTTTTTCGTCTCAACCGTTTTCTGGGATTTTGGGCATTTAGGCGGTTCCCAGGCCGCGGTAGGCGTGGTGATGACTACGCTGGGTTTCATTTCCATCGTCGGCGCAACAATCCTCGGCTGGGTTTCGATCGTCCAAATTCGACGTTCGGACGGGCGTCTTTGCGGAATGTGGCTGGCCCTGTTTGACGGGCTCTTGGTTCCCGGGTTGATGCTGGACGTCGTATTGCTGCTGGGCCTGTTGCTGACCAACAAGTTTATCAATGTCTGGCTGTTAAGCCGCTGGTATCCGGCTCTGGACGAACATGCATTTCTGAACAGCCCGCACTTCCTGATGTGGCTATTCTTCGCCACCGCCGTGGTGCTGGGAAGCAACTATGTAATCGCCCGCGGCATCTGGCGGGCGTTGAACAAGACGGCGGACGGTTCGACGGGGACTGTTGGTACTCGATGGAAAATCCACCTCATTGCCGTTGCCATCATGATGTTGGTGCCCTTGGTGGCCTTGGTGGCCACCTGCCTTTTCCACCCGGCCAGATCGTTCTACGTCGGCCAGGCCAGCTTTGCTCATGGCGATTCCATTGAAATCACTTCGGTGGAGCGTTCCACCAACCGGATGGTCGTCAAAGGCCATTATAACCTCGTCAGCCATGACCAGGCGGAACTCGCGCTCCATATCACCACTTCAACGGACATAAGCGTTCCGGAGGACTCCAAAAATCGGATGCAAATCTCCAAAGGCCGTGGCGATTTTGAGCTGGTTCATTCCCATCTGGTTCCCGGCCTTCCGCACGTGGCGATGTACGCCGATCGCAAGGTGTTTGCCAATCTGTATTTCGGGACCCAGGCCGAGGCGCTGGAGGAAAGCAGAGCCACTTGGATCACCAACTCCACGCCGGGCTTTTCCTTCGGCCCGGTGATTGAACGGACTTTAAGAGTCAGTGGGAATGAAGGTGATTTCCTGGTATTCCGCAGCGGCGAAGTCTTGCACCATTTCTACATTGATGGGGACTCGGACGACTCAACACCACCCACCGCATTTATGAAATGGGTCAGGGAAAACGGGGTGGATGCCGGCTTCTGCGCCAGCACCGACCAGTTTTATAGTCCGTTTGGACTCATAACCCTTGATATGGGAACATTCAGCTTCTCTTCCGATACAGTTCCAAACGCCGAGACCCCCCGTTTTCGCTCGGTGGCAGAGTGGCAAGCCTACAACGCCGCCCACCGCGATTCGCCCATTGCGCACCCACTCATCGGCTCGCTTGCGGGGGTGACCAACATTTGGAGCAACCTTGATCCTCAGTCTGGTTTCATCGAGGAATTTCAACCGATACTCACAAACCAGATTCAAGCAAATTGGTTTTCACCCGGGTCGCTGACGCACCCAATCTTGTTTGAGACACGCGAAGGGATCATTGGGATGCTACAAATCGTCGGCTTCACCGACAATCAGCACGGCGTGAAGATCCGCTACAAACTGGTGCAAAATGGATCCAAGCCATCAGGCGATGAGTGGGTGTCCAAGGCTTTTACGGCTCAGTTTTTACAGGGCCAAATCGGGCTGTTGGGAGTTTCGCAGCTGGCCAGCTCCAACTCCACCTGGTGGCAACCGGATGGGTCACTCAGTGCACAGACATTTGAGGCAGAATCGAGGAATCTTTCAGCCGACGGCTCGATGGCACAGCTCGTTTTGGAGACGCGGGGATTTCCCAATCACAGCGCGTTTTTTTACAAGGTCGCTCCGGCAACCTGCTTGACGTGCGGACGATCATCGGAAGTGCGCTCCGGCGGAAAACAACTTCCGGGCTGCGATATGCTGTTCGTCAAAATTCCCCAACCCAACGCCACGAATGCGCTCAAGCAGTTCACCGTTCAAATCGGCGTGGCCAGCGGCCCGGGCACGGTGATTTCAACGCGCGGACCACAGGGCGCATCGGGCGAAGGGACAAGCTTGCCGGATGGAACAAGGCTTCATCTGATGTCAACCAGCCCCATCGAAGGAAGGGATTTTATTTCTCTGGCGTATTCCTACAGCCCATTGCCAGACTGGAATGCGAATATCACCGCCGTGGATAACGACGGACAAATCCACGTGGCGGCTTCTTCCGGAACTTCGGACGATGAACTTGCGCAGACCGAGGCGCGGTTTGATGGATTGAAGTTGTCTGACATCAAGGAATTCCGGTTTGCGGTCAGGAAATATGAGTGGATGGAATTCCGCAATATCTCGTTGCTGCCGGGACAACGTACTCCGTTCGCGATTGTTGCATCGGACCCGAAATGAAGCCACGGATCGCCAGACGCCCGCCCCGCCAACTATTATTTATCCATGTTCATCCGGGACATCCGTGATTAGAATGACTTTGCTTTGACCTCCGGAGCTTCCACACCATCTGCCGGCGCGCCGGGCGACGTCTTCGCCACGACGCACTGGACGGTCGTGCTCGCAGCGGGCAAACGGTCCACGCCGCAATCTGACCGTGCGTTGGAGGAACTGTGCCGCGCCTACTGGTTTCCGCTCTACGCCTATGTGCGCCGCCGAGGCCACACCAGGGAGGATGCCGAGGACCTGACCCAGGCCTTTTTCGCGCGCTTTCTCGAAAAAAATTATCTCGCCGGCTTGAGCGCCGAACGGGGGCGTTTCCGCGCCTTCCTGCTCGCAGCGTTGAAACATTTTCTTGCCAACGAATGGGACAAATCACAGCGCCAGAAGCGCGGCGGCGGCGTGCCGCCGCTGTCGCTCGACTGGCAGACCGCCGACACCCAGTTTCAAATCGCCGCCACCGCCGGGCCGAGCCCCGACAAAGCCTTTGACCGTGAATGGGCCGTGACCCTGCTCGCCAAGGTGATCGAACGGCTGCAGGCCGAATGTGAGGCGGACGGCCGCGCCAAACAATTTGCGGAACTGAAAATTTTCCTCACCGCCGGCAAAGGCGAATGGTCCCATGCCGGCGCCGCCAAAGCGTTGAACATGGACGAGGGCGCCGTGCGTGTGGCGGTGCACCGGCTGCGCAAGCGTTACCGGCAACTGCTCCGTGATGAAATCGCCCAAACCCTGGCGGAGGCGACCGACGTGGACGAGGAAATGCGCGCGCTGTTCGGGGCTTTCGCAGATTAAATCTGTTCAAATCATGGTGCGCTTCTACAATTTCATTCGCAGACTGAAAGCTGGCTGAATGAGTTTTGATCTGAAATCGTTTGGAATCGGCCTGTTCGCCGGCGCCGGCGTCATGCTGGTTCTCTGCGTCGGCCTGTTGCTGGCGGCGGCGTGGACCATCAACCACCGCAAGGAAGCCCGGCTTGGCCCGGCCCCGGCCTTTTGTCCCGTTGCCGGCGACGAGGCCGTGACGCAGGCGCTCAAGCTCATCCGACAGAAGTTCAACGTTCCGTCCATGGCCGCAGCCGTGGTGACCAGCGATGGCATCAAGCTGGCCGGTGTCGTCGGCGTACGCAAACGCGGCATGGAAATTCCGGTCACGCTGGCTGACCTCTGGCATCTCGGGTCGGACGGGAAGGCCATGACCAGCACCCTGATCGCCCGGCTGGTGGAACGCGGACAATTGAGATGGGACTCGACGCTGGGCGAGATTTTTCCGGATCTCGCTGCGCAAATGGATCCGGAGTTTCAAACGGTGACCTTGCTCCAATTGCTTTCCCATCGGGCCGGCCTGCCGGCAAATCTTGATTTGGGCGCCAATTCCGGCGGCGACGTGCAGGCCCTGCGCTTGCGGGCCGTGCGGGAATATCTGGCGAAGAAACCCGAATCCAAGCCGGGCAGCACCTATGCCTATTCCAACCTCGGTTACATCATCGCCGGCGCCATCGTGGAAAAGGTGACCGGCCAGCCTTGGGAACGCGCCATCACGGACGAGGTCTTCAAACCTTTGCAGATGGACTCAGTTGGCTTTGGCGGCACGGGAACGCCGGGACAGACGGATGAGCCCTGGCCCCACACCGGCGATGGCCAGCCAGCGGCCGAAAATGGCCCAGCCATGGACAATCCGCCGGTGATGGGCCCAGCCGGACGGGTGCATTGTTCGATCCAGGATTGGGCCAGATTCGTTCAGGATCAGTTGCGGGGTGCGCGCGGCGAATCTGCGCTGCTGAAACCTGAATCCTATCAAAAACTGCAAACCCCGCCCTTCGGCGGCGACTATGCGCTTGGCTGGATTGTGGTTCAACGCGGTTGGGGCGGCGGCACTGTTCTCAATCATGGCGGCGACAACACGATGAACTTTGCCAACGTCTGGGTCGCGCCAAAGAAGGATTTCGCCATCCTTGTCTGCGTGAATCAAAGTGGGAACACGGCCTTCCAGGCAAGTGACGAAGCCGTGGGCGCCCTGATCAAACTGCTCCAGAGCCTGCCACAATAACCGGGAACCGCCGGGTGTTTGATTTTCCGCTTGACAAGCATTGCATCGCTAGGCATAGTATTGCCATGCTTTCAAAAGAACTCGTTGCCGCCTCGACCGTGCCGCTGGTGTTGTCCGTGTTGACGCAGGGCGAGAGCTACGGTTACGAGCTCATCCAGCGCGTGCGGGAATTGTCCGGCAGCCGGATCGAATGGACCGAGGGCATGTTGTATCCCGTGCTCCACTGGATGGAAGATGAGGATTTGATCGAGGCCGAATGGCGCGAGGCCGACACCGGCCGGAAACGGAAATACTACCGACTGCGCAAGGAAGGCCGGAAGGCGCTGCAGGACGAACAACAACAGTGGCTTACCGTCCACGAAACATTGACAAAATTATGGAAAACACAGCCCCGTTTGACCTGAACCGCGCGATTCAGCATTGGCGCGAAAACCTCGCTCAATCGCCGACCTTTCAGAGCGAGAACCTGAATGAGCTCGAATCGCATTTGCGCGATTCCGTCGCCGCGCTGCAACTCCGCGGACTTTCCGCCGAGGAAGCCTTCCTGATTGCGACCCGGCGCATCGGCAAAGGGAGCTCGCTTGAATCCGAGTTTGGGAAGGTGAACGGGACGGCTGTCTGGCTGGATCGGTTTTTCTGGATATTGATCGGCTACCAAGTCTGGACCTTCATCGCGGGCGCCATCGCGCTTGTCACGGGCAACGCGTTGGTCCTCGGATTGCATGGTGTGGGCTATGATTTCAAATCCCATGGCCATGCCATCCTCGTCGTGGTCTTGTTTACGCTGGTGCATCTGGCTGGATTTGCGGGCAGCCTGGCGCTTTGCTGGTGGTTGTTTCAACGGAAGGGACAACGATTTGGCCGTTGGTTGAACCGGCTTTTGTACCGCCGGGCAACCTGGATTCTGGCGTTCGTCACGCTTTACCTGCTTTCACTCTCCGTCCCGGTGATGAGTGGGGGGACGGTGAGTTTATTGCTCACAGCCTTTGGCCGGGAAACTTTGGGTGAGATTGCCCTGCCGGAAAGTTATTCCTCGATTATCATGCACCTCACCACGCCCGTAGTATTTATCGGGCTCACACTGTTTCTGGCCCGCAAGCGCCTCCGCCTGGCCAATACCTAGAATTGTCTCGAAGCCCCGGGCGCTGAAGGTTTTGCCAATTCGCCGGATTCTGGTTAGTCTTCTGGGGAATGAATTTCTTCGTTCAACGCAGCGAATTGCGCGACCTGTACGACAAGGTGGCCGCCGGCGAACGCATTTCCGAGGCCGAAGCGCTCCGGCTGTTTGAATCCAAGGATTTGAACGCCGTCGGTGCCATCGCCGACCTGGCGCGCCAGAAAAAAATCGGCAACCGCGCCAGCTACATCATCAACCGCTACATCAACTATTCGAACTACTGCATCCTGTCGTGCCAGTTCTGCTCGTTCGCGCGCAAGAAACGCGATGCCGACGGCTTCGAACTCACCAGCGGACAAATCGTCGAAAAGGCGCAGGAAGCCTTAAAACTCGGCATCACCGAACTGCACATCGTTGGTGGACTGCATCCTTCCCTGCCATTCAGCTATTACACGGACATGCTCAAGGCTTTGCGCGCGCTTGATTCCGATGGTAGGGCCGCGCTGCCGCGCGGTCAGGACGACCTGCAGGTCGTCCCTACCAAACAGCTTCACCTGAAATGTTTCACCGCCATTGAAATCCTGCACTTCGCCTGGCTGGCCAAAAAATCAGTCGAACAAACCTTGATTGAACTGAAAGCCGCCGGGCTCGATTCGCTCACCGGCGGCGGCGCGGAAATTTTCCGCAAGGAAGTCCGCTCGGCCATCGCCAAGGGCAAGGAATCCGCCGAGGAATACCTGGAGGTACATCGAATATGGCATAAACTAGGTGGTCGTAGTACGTGCACGATGCTTTATGGCCACGTCGAATCGCTCGCCGACCGCGTGGACCATCTGCGGCAGTTGCGCGCGTTGCAGGACGAGACGCACGGCTACGTGGGCTTCGTGCCTCTGCCGTATCAGCCGGAGAACAACGACATCCCGGTGAAAACTCCGCCGACCGGTTTTGACGCACTGCGCACCATTGCCGTGAGCCGCATCTACCTCGACAACTTCGACCACATCACGGCGTACTGGGTGGGCATGGGCATGAAGCTCGCGCAGGTGGCATTGAGCTACGGCGCGGACGATCTGCACGGCACGATCATCGAGGAACACATTTTCCACATGGCCGGCGCGAAGTCGCCGCAACTGCAGACCGAGGCGGAAATGATCAAAGCCATCCGCGAAGCCGGTCGCACCCCCGTGCAACGCAACACCTTCTACGAACCGATCAAAGTCCTGGAAAACGCACCGACGGCCACCGAATCCGAACCGCCCGCAGGCAAATCGAAAGTGTTGGAAGACAATCTTGCGACGGCATAAACCTTTTATTATGTGGGTGGAGTGGCGGCGCTCACCCACTCGCAACATCAACGCACAACATTTGAGAGAAAATACCCTGCAGGCTTCTTTCTTGATCTGAAGAAAAAATCGGGGAAATGAGTCGGCTCTGCCTCAGGGCAACTACTTTTTCTTGCCCGGGCACCCGGCTCGGTCATCATGGGCAGGCATGCGAATCCTGGTGGTCGAGGACGACAAGAAGATCGCGACGTTTGTGGTCAAGGGCCTCAAGCAAAGCGGCTTTGCCGTGGACCACTCCGGTGACGGCGAGGATGCCTGGCTGATGATGCAGAACGTGAATTACGATGCCGCCGTCGTGGACCTCATGCTGCCCAAACTCGACGGCTTGAGCCTCATCCAAAAATTGCGCGCGAAGGGCGTCCGGGTTCCTGTGCTCATCCTCAGCGCGAAGGTGTCGGTGGATGACCGCGTCAAGGGCTTGCAGGCCGGCGGCGATGATTACCTGACCAAGCCGTTTGCGTTTTCCGAGCTGCTGGTGCGCGTGCAGGCCCTGATCCGCCGCGCCACCCAGACCGCCGAGCCGACCAGGCTCGTGGTGGGCGACCTGACGATGGACCTGCTCGCCCGCGAGGTGCTATGCGGCGGCGAAAAAATCGAGCTGCAGCCGCGCGAGTTTGCCCTGCTGGAATATCTCATGCGCAGCGCCGGCCGCACGGTCACCAAGACGATGATTCTGGAACACATTTTTGATTACAGCTTCGATCCGCAAACAAACGTCGTGGATGTGCTCGTTCACCGGCTGCGCAGCAAGCTGGACAAGGACCGGGCGCTGATCCAGACCATCCGTGGAGTTGGCTATGTCCTTCAACGCGCTTGAGCGACTGCGCCGCAAGGTCGGCTTCCGGCTGAGCCTGTGGTATGTGCTCCTTTTTACTTTGAGCAACGTCGCGCTCTTTGCGCTCACCTATATCCTGCTGGCGGCGGCGATTCAGGACCGGGAACGGCTCCTGCTGGGGGCGTGGTTGAAGGAAACCGCCCTGCTCTATGAGAAGGGCGGCGTCGGCGCATTACGCGAGTGGATGCAAAACCAGCCGCCCAAATTGCAGAAATCCCTGTTCGTCCGGCTGGTGAGCGACACCAACAGCGTCATCATCCTCAATGTGCCGGAGGATTGGGTGACCTTCAAAGACACATCCGACGATTGGAATAATTACCGGCACGAGGAGGATGTCGTCATCCGCATACCCCAGGACGAGGAAAAGGATCTGGTCCTCGATTCCGCCGATCTGCCCGATGGCACCCTGCTGCAGATCGGGCGCAGCACCACCAACCGCGCGATGCTGTTGCATCTGTTGCGCCAGAGTTTCTTCTGGGTCGGTGGCGCAACGGTGATCCTCGGCTTTCTGGCCGGAAATATTTTTGCCCATCGCACGATGCGGCCCGTCCGCCGGATTGTGGCCACGGCGCGCACCATCATCCGCACCGGCCAGTTGGATGCCCGCGTTCCGGGGCGCACATCGAACGACGAATTCGACGAATTGGTCCGCCTGTTCAACACCCTGCTCGAACGAAACGAGGCGCTCATCCGCGCCATGCGCGAGGCGCTCGACAATGTCGCGCACGACCTGCGCACCCCGCTCACACGCCTGCGCGGCATTGCGGAACTCGCGTTGTCCCCCGGCGCCGAACCGGCGGCGGCGCGCGAGGCGCTGGCCGATTGCGTCGAGGAATCCGAGCGCATACTGGCCATGCTGAACACGCTCATGGACATCACCGAGGCCGAGGCCGGCATGATGAAATTGCAACGTGCCCCGGTGGACCTCTGTCAGATGGTCCGCGAGGTGGTCGAACTCTACGAATATGTTGCGGAAGAAAACAACGTCGCCGTGCAAACCGAATTGCCCACGACCTGCGAATGGACCGTGGACCGCACCCGCATGCGTCAGGTGTTCGCCAACCTGCTGGACAATGCCATCAAA
>Ga0181522_10000365_pt1 | contig 35010 bp, 22 predicted proteins | sample PEATcosm2014_Bin_27_FD_121103 | JGI IMG/M metagenome (GOLD analysis project Ga0181522, IMG submission 121103) | Peatland microbial communities from MTU Mesocosm Facility, Houghton, MI, USA - PEATcosm2014_Bin05_10_metaG | ecosystem: Environmental > Terrestrial > Soil > Wetlands > Peat | place...
CGGCGAAAATTTTGAGCAACGAAAACACGGGTTTCGTGTTCATTGGAGATGGCGCGAACCGCGCGGCGCTGGAATCATCGGCGCGCGATTTGCCGAACGTAAAATTCGCGCCGTTTCGGCCCGCGGAACAAGTCGCGCATGTGATGATGGCCGGCGACTTGCACATCATCACAGTAAAACGCGGCCTGGAGGGCGTGGTCGTGCCCAGCAAACTGTACTCAACTCTCGCGGCGGGGCGTCCAACCCTCGTTGTCGCGCCGCCGGAATCCGATGCAGCGCGCATCGTCGTCGAATCCGGCTGCGGCGTCGCCGCGGATCCCGACGATCCCGTTGCCGTTGCCGCGGCGATCTGCGAACTTCGCGCCCAGCCATTGCGCCTGGCGGAAATGGGGCGCCGCGCGCGGGAAACTGCCGCCAAATATGCTAGAGTTAATGAGCTCGAACGTTTCGTCGCCATCATAGAATCGGTAGCCGACGCCCAGCCCCTTGAGTGAGCCGCCACCGCAATGTCGCATCACGCAGAACTGATCGCTTTCGCTGTCGCGCTGCTCGCGTCGCTCGGCCTTACTGTGCCCATCCGGCATCTCGCGCTGCGTTACGGCATGGTGGATAAGCCCGGGCCGCGCAAAGTTCATCTGAATCCCATCCCGCTGCTCGGCGGCATCGCCATTTACCTGGGCTTCGTGCTCGCCGTGGTGCTCACGCGGCATGACGCGCCCGTGCAGCAAATCATCGGCATCCTGGCCGGCGCTACGCTGCTCGCTCTCGTCGGCTTTCTTGATGATGGCGGCCTGCTGCATCACCAGGTAAAACTTTTCATCGGCATGCCGCTCGCCGCTGTTTTTCTGATCGCTTCCGGCATTCGCGCGCAACTTTTTTCGCAATTCATTCCGGGCCCCGTTGGACTGTTTCTCGATTGGTGCGTTACCATTTTTTGGGTCGTCGGCATCACCGCCGCATTCAGCATTCTTGATCACATGGACGGCCTCTGCGCGGGCATCGCCGCCGTCGCCGCGGGCTTCTTCACCATTTCCGCGTACGCCAACGGCCAGACGATGGTCTCCACTCTCGCCGCCGCCACTCTGGGTGCCGCGCTCGGTTTTCTGCGCTGGAATTTCAATCCCGCGAAAATTTTTATGGGTGACGGCGGCGCCATGCTGCTGGGTTTCCTGATGGCCACGCTCGGGCTGAAAATCCGTCCCGACGGCGCGCTCTTCCCGCACACCTGGCTGGTTCCCGTGCTGATTCTCGGCGTGCCGATTTTTGACACCACGCTCGTCTCCATTTCGCGCGCCCGCCGCGGCCTGCTGCCCTTCACCTCTCCCGGCAAGGACCACACCGCGCACCGCCTCTCGAATCTGGGCCTGGGCCATCGCGGCGCCGTGCTGTTGATGTACGCGCTCGCCATTGTTCTGGGCGTCCTCGCGCTGGCCGTCCCCAATTTTTCCGCCACCACCGTGTACACGCTCGCCGGCCTCCTCGTAGCTGGCGCGCTTGCCGCTGTGTTCATCCTCGAAGCGTTGCCGTATGAGCGGCAGGTCAAGCTGCATAAGTCCACTTCGGCGTCGTGATGAGTCCGGAGTGGCACAGGCAACAATCCTGCCCGTGCGCGTTTGATTTGCTTCGAATGACCCGCAGCGCCCCAATCCAAAACCGAAGCGCACAAGCTCTTCGATCCCGCTCCGCGGGATCTCAGGATGAATCGCCCTGCGGGGCGATTCACAAGATTGCCCACCGCGGCGGGCAGGCCTGTGCCAAGAAATACCCGAAAATGTAGCGATTAGAAAATGTTTTCTCTTTTGTTGTGAGGGGGTTAGCTCGATTGCTAAACCAGGGTGGCTAGAGATTAGAAACGGTGAGGAGCGCGGAGGTGGGCTGGCGGCGGCTACCCTTTGAGTCGCGAGCGGTGAGTCGGATGGCGCGCAATTGGTACGTATAACCCCGTTATCTCGACCGATTAGAATGGGAGTCCTCCGTTTAGTTTCATGAGGTTGCGGCGATTTCTAATCGCGGAGGTGCCGATTAGAAATTGACTCGTGGAGGGCGGGATCGTCGCGCGGGGTGCGGCCTTCAACCCTGCCACAGGCAGGCTCTCAGGGTAAATGAAACGCGAGCGACGTGAGCCATGTATCCTCCTTGTGATCTCGATGGGAAACTGACTGCCATCCTTGCGCCGGCCCGAGAGCTCGATGCCAGCTCCGATCTGCTGCGCTACTGCATCGGCCGCGCTGCGCGTTCCGTGAGCGATCAGACGTTCCGCGAAACCCTCAGGAATGATGTTCTTTACCTTCAGCCCTACCAACTCATCGCGTCGGTATCCAAACTGCGTCTCCGCTTGCACGTTCAGAAGCACGATCTCACCATCTTGGTTTACCACCACCATCGCATCCGGTGCTGCTTTCAATAATCCTCGATACTTCGCCTCCGACTCCGTACTCTCGATGAGATCTTGACTTATTCCCATATAACCTACCCCCGATGCTATGCCGCCTATTGCAAGATCGTGTTGCTGTTTCAAGTCTAATGGCGTCAGGAACGGCGTATATCGCTCGCGGCCCCTGCTTCTACAGACCCCAACCGGTCTTCATCGGCAGTTTGCCTAGGATGCTTGAGGGGCTCGACTGCGCTATGGCCGATTGAAGTACCTTCTGATGCATTTCTGAGATGGCTTCTCGAGATGCGATGCGGAATCGTGAACGCATCGGCGTGTGTACGTGCGAGGCTTGTGTCGCGCCTCCCGTTCGACGCTGCCGCAGGCAGCACCTCAGGGCAAGACGGCGCTGCGTCGGAGTGGCGGACACGGGACGCGGAGTGAGTAGTGACGTGACGTGGTGTTTGCGGGGATTGATGCGACCGCGGATACGGGCGAGGCAAGCCTCGCCTGGATCGTTTTGTTGCAAAACGTTAAGTTCCGGCGAAAGCGGGGGCGAGCCGCCGCACTCCAAAATGGGCTAGGCCGGTGAAATTGGTCGAGCGGAATTTCGTTCGCGGGGTTGAAGGGCGGCTTGTGGCGCTTCGGTGCGGCGCACGCGGCAGAAATCCGCGCCCCGTGGCCGACGCGGTCACTGCGTGATTTTGTGGGGGACGTCGGCCTCGGTGGGGGCGCGTTCGGGATAAGACTTGAGCAGGACGCGGTCGATTGTGGCGAATAGGTCGGTGGTGCGGATGGGCTTCGACACGTAGCCATCCATGCCGGCTGCCAGGCAGAGTTCCTCGTCACCTTTCAGGGAATGCGCGGTCATGGCGATGATGGGGATGTGGCCGCCGCTGGATTTTTCCTTCTGGCGGATTGCGGCGGTGGCCTCCATGCCGTCCATTTCGGGCATTTGTACGTCCATCAGGACCACGTCAAACGATTTGTGCTGCAATTCTTGCAGCGCGGCTTTGCCGTCTCCGGCGACGGTGACTTCGTAGCCGTGCTTTTCCAGAAGGCGCAGCGCAAGTTTCTGGTTGACCATGTTGTCTTCGGCGAGCAGGACGCGGCGGCGGTTGCGCAGTTCGCGCAGGGTGTGTTTGGTCACGAGCTTGTCCAGCTTCTTCTGGGGCGACTGTTGCAGGAGCGCGCAGATGCCTTCGAGCAGCTCTGCCTGGCGGATTGGTTTGGCGAAATACGCGGCGATTCCGGCCTCGCGGCAGCGCGCGCCGTCTCCTGGTTTGCCGGCGGAAGTGAGCATGATCATGGCTGAGCCCGCGAACGCAGGGTCGCGGTGAATGGTGTCTGCCAGGGTAAAGCCGTCCATCCCCGGCATCTGGCCGTCCAACAGAATCAAGGGGAAGGTGCGGCCCATGCTTTTCGCGAGCTGCAGCGCTTGCAGCGCGGCCTGGCCGCTTTCGACAGCCGTGGGACGCACGCCCCAGCGCGTGAGCATTTCTTCAAGCACGCGGCGATTGGTAAAGTTGTCGTCCACGATCAGGACATTCATGTCGCGCAATTGCAGGGGCTGCACGTTGCTGGAGCGCGTGACCGGAGCTTCCTGCACGCCCAGGCGAATTTCGAAATGGAATGTGCTGCCCTGACCGGGCTCGCTTTCCATCCAGATGCGGCCGTGCATGAGAGCGGTGAGGCGTTGGCAGATCGTCAATCCCAGGCCGGTGCCGCCGTATTTGCGCGCCATGGTGCCATCGGCTTGAGAGAAAGCTTCGAAGATTCTGCCTTGTTTTTCGGCGGGCACGCCCAGGCCCGTGTCACGCACGGCGAAGTGCAGGCACGTGGTGTTCGATGCTTCGGATTGTTCCGCGACGCTGACCGCGATCTCGCCGCGTGCGGTGAATTTGATCGCGTTGCCCACGAGATTGATCAGAATTTGGCGGATGCGGCCGGGATCGCCGAGCAGCGCTTCCGGGACTTCCGGGCGCACGTCGAAGATGAGTTTCAAGCCTTTTTCGTGCGCGCGAAAACCGAGGGATTTCATGGTTTCGCCGAGGCTGGCGCGGAGGTCGAATGGAATGCATTCGATGTCCAGCTTGCCGGCTTCGATTTTTGAGAAGTCGAGGATGTCGTTGATGATGGTCAGCAGGGACTCGGCGGAAAATTTCACCAGGCCGAGGTGCTCGCGCTGCTCGGCGTTCAGGTCGGTATCCAGGACGAGGTCGGTCATGCCGAGAATGCCGTTCATGGGTGTGCGGATTTCGTGGCTCATGGTCGCGAGAAATGTGCTCTTGGCCTGGTTCGCCTCTTCGGCGGTTTCCTTGGCGTCGTGCAGGTCTTGTTCGAAGCGCTTGCGTTCGCTGAGATCGCGCAGGAACGCGGCGAATTGGTGCGATTTTTCCGCGCGCATGGCGGAAATCGTCATCTCCGCGGTAATCTCACGCCCGTCACGGCATAGCGCGCCGGTTTCGAATCGTGTTTGCGCCGCCGCACCCTGGTCCAAAGCACGCAGGTGGCGGATTTCTTTCAGGTAATTTCGCTGGTCGCGCGCAGGAATAATTTTCTCCGCGAGAATTTCGCCCATGATCGCCGCGCGTGGCCAGCCAAAAATATTTTCTGCTTGGACGTTCCAATCCGTAATGCGCCCTACCGAATCCATTCCCACGAAAGCATCGAAAGACGTTTCCAGAATTTGCCGGTAGCGTTTCTCGTTGGATTCCAGTTCCAAGGCTTGCGCCGAGAAGCGCCGGTCAGCGAGCGACGTCAGCACCGTCAATCCCAACACCATAAACGTGACGATGATGATGCCCACCATTCCCAACGAAGATATGCTGAGCGCGTGCGCCAGGCCGCCTCCGATTGAGTTCGACGGCGTGAAACTTGCGGCCGCCATTCCCGTATAGTGCATCACCGGGACGGCCGCTCCCATCACGACGGCGCTGAGTGCTTTGCGCCAGCCGCCCGACCGCGTTTCCCCGCGAAAGCGAAACGTCAGCCGCAGCGCCACCAGCGAAATCACCATCGCCAGCGCAACGGAAATCACTACAATCACGGGCGAATAGTGGCACATCGCCGGCAAACGCATCGCCGCCATGCCGATGTAATGCATCCCTGCGATTCCGCTGCCCATGAAGATGCAGCCGGCGATCGCCCGGAACATACCCATCCGTTCCCTACTCACTACGAATAACGCGACTGCCGATGCCAAAATCGCCGCCAGCAGCGATAGCAGCACGGTCGGCCAGTCGTATTCCACTGGGATGGGTAGCCGGAACGCCAGCATGCCAACATAGTGCATCGCCCATATGCCGATGCCCATGGCCGTCGCGCCGCCGCTCAGCCACAACGTGCGCGCCACGCCGTGCGCCGAGGTGACGCGTCCCGCCAAGTCGAGCGCCGCGTACGATGCCATCATCGCAATCAACACCGACACCACAACGAGAAGATGATTGTAGGAGCCAGCCATCGCAAGCTCGGGCCCGTGCATGGTTCAGCCTCTACTCTTTAGTTCGGCACGCCGGGGCGTTTCTTCAGCCTAAAGCGCAGGAAGCGATGCTCTGCGGCTCGGCCGGGGATTGGGAAAGGAGGCGGTCTTCGACCGAAGGAACAAATGGAAGGAATCTCTATTCTGACTCACCCAGTTGCGAAGTCAACGCCCAGCAACGAACCGGAACGCATCAGTCAACCGACGTCGACGACCCAAACAAACTCTGAATGGCAGCAGCCGTGGACAATGTCGCCCGCGCGCAGCTGGGGACACCATCGCCACATCCGATCCGCCGCATCCCAAACCGGTGCAAGACCAGCCCCAGCTCACGCAGGGGTACGTTGACTTGCTGGGCAGGGCAAAATAGTATGCGGGCCTTGAGTTAGCCTCCACCTTGAATATGGCACTGATAACCATGATGTTCACCGACGTGGTGGAGTCCAGCGCTACCAAGCGTGACACGTCGCTGGGGCGAGACAACCGCGAGCGCGATCGCGCCTACTTGACGCAAGTGCAGACGCCACACTTCGAGCTGGTGCGCGCGTGCTGCAAGGCGCATGGCGGCCAAGAAGTAAGCAACACGGGCGACGCATTCTTTTTGACGTTTGAGGATCCCACCGCAGCAGTGCGCTGCGCCGCAAGCATTCAAGAACGGCTGGCGCGGACTCCGATCGACACCCCTGCGGGACCTTTGCGGTTGCGTATCGGCATCCATTCAGGATTTCCGGAATTTTTCGAGGGCAGCTGGCACGGGACGGACGTGGACACGGCGGCGCGAGTGGCGTCCACGGCAACGGAAAGGCAAATACTGGTTTCATCGCGGACCTACGAACTTGTGCGGCAAATGACGGATGTGAAGTTTCACTCCCGCGGCGAATTTGCGATGAAGGGCGTGGAGCGCATGGTGCTGTGGGAGGCCGATTGGGACGGAAAAGGCCCGCGACCTACGGCTGTTCGTCCGCTGGACGTGGGGCGGCGACGCAAACGCAATCTGAGCATTGCGGGAGCCGTGGCCGGGACGATGCTAGTGGTTGCGGCGGGCATTTATTTCTACCGAAGTTACAGTTCGGGCCGGGTGAGCATGCCCTTGAACAACCGGCCCACCGTGGCGGTGGTGGGCTTCAAGAATCTCGGCAAGCCGGATGTGGAGTGGCTTTCGAACGCTCTGTCGGAAATGCTGAGCACGGAATTGGGTTCAACCGATGCGGTGCGCACGATATCTCCGGAGGATGTTTCGACAGCGAAGATGGATCTGGCGCTCGCGACTGTTCCGACTTACAACAGCGCTACCTTATTGAAAATCCGCGGCATTCTGCATTCGGAATACGTGATTTCGGGGGCTTACGTAGCGATGGGAAGCGCAGGAGGCGACTCCATCCATATTGATGTGCACCTGCAGGACGCGGATACCGGCGAGGCCATTTTTTCGCTGGGAGAGGACGGCACGATTGCAAATCTGTCGGAGGTTCTGCGGAAGGTGGCGACGGATCTGCGGAGCCGGCTGGGAGTGCAGGACCAGTCGCGGACTTTGGAAGCGGGATCGCGGCCGACGGCAGCATTGCCATCGGATCCTGAGGCTTTGCGCATGTACACAGAAGGCGTCGCGAAACTACGCGTGTTCGATGCGCTGGGCGCGCGAGAATTGCTGGAGAGGGCTGTCGCGCTTGAGCCGAATCTGGCGCTGCCACACGTTGCGTTGGCGCGCGCGTGGGAATTGCTGGGATACGACGAAAAGGCACGCGGCGAGGCCAAGCTGGCGGTGCAGCTTTCAGGCGGTTTGCGTCCGCGAGAGCAACGCTTAATCGAAGCCGAATATCACGAACTGAATTCGCAATGGGATCAAGCCATCTCCATTTACCAGGCTTTGTGGGTTTTGTATCCAGACGAGCCGGACTACGCGCTCGCGCTCGCGAATGCGCAGACCTCCGCGGGTAAAGGGCAAGACGCGTTGGACACTTTGGCCAAGCTGAGTAGCGAGCCGCAGATGAAGGATGACCCGCGCGTGGACCTTTCCGTGGCCTTGGCCGCTGACTCGCTTGCGGACGCGCAAAAACAGCGAGACGCTGCGCAAGCCGCGGCGGAAAAAGCCACGCGCCAAGAATCCCGGCTCCTGGCGGCGCATGCGTATTGGCAACTTTGCAGCGCCTACTACGCGCTGGGCGAGTACGAGAAAGGAGAGGCCGCGTGTAATTCATCGAACGGCGCCGCGCCATTCGATGATGAGATCAAGGCCCGGAGTCAGACGGTTTGGGCCAATATCATGGAGGCCCGCGGAAACATTCCGGAAGCACTCAATATGCGGCGGCAAGCACTCGAGACAGCGCGCAAACTTGGCTCGCAGAAAGACATTATCGGCGCCTTGCAGAATCTCGCGGACATGCTTAGCGCTCAGGGCGATGCTAAAGAAGCCAGGGATGATTACGATGAGGCTTTCCGGATTGCACAGGCAATCGGAGACAAATTCGGCCTGGTGAAGCTCGAGAACAGCCTGGCGAATGATTTGTCCACCAAGGGCGACTTTGCGGGCGCGCAAAGCATGTATCAGCGCTCGCTGCAAACAGCGCGAGAGATCAAAGACAAGGCCGGAATTGCGATGGCGCAGGAAAACCTGAGCTCGATCCAATTGCAGCAAGGGCGACTGACGGAAGCGCAAGAAAGCGCCGAGGAAGCAGTCGAACTTCAACAAGAGTCCGAGTTGCAAGGGGACCGCCCCTACGGGCTGCGCACGCTGGGCGACTACTTCCTAGCGACGGCAGATTTTGCAAAAGCCGGGACCAATTACGAAGAGTCGCTAACATTATCGACCGAACAAAAATCGCCCGCAGATATCGCCGCCAGCCGCCTCGCGCTCGCAGGTCTCAAGCTCGAAGAGAGTAAGCCATCCGAGGCGGAATCTCTGGCGAGACAAGCGGCCGAGGAGTTCAGCGCCGAAAAGCTCGTTGATAGCGAGGCTGAGGCCAGAAACGCTTTGGCGCGCGCACTGCTTGACGGCAACAAGTCAAGCGAAGCGAGGAGCGAAGTGGATCGCGCGCTCAAACTCTCGCCGCAGGACCGAACAATCCAATTGTCGCTCGCAATCACCGACGCACGATTGAAGGGGTACGAGGGCAAAAAACCAGAGGCTCGAAAAGAGCTCGCTGACAGTCTTACGGAAACCGAAAAATTAGCGCTCGTGGGCATGAGCCTTCAGATAAAGATAGCCCAAGCCGAACTGGAAATTCCTTCGGATCCGGGTCTGGCAAAACAGCGGCTGCGAGAGGTTGAAGCCGAGGCGCGAGCTAAGGGCTATTTGCTCCTGGCCTCCGCTGCGGAGCGTGGCCGGAACAAACTAGCCCCTTAGCGGGGCTCGTTCAGGGAGAACAAAGCCGGGTAGAATTTCCGAGGCGCGCGACGCGGTATTCGGGACTAGGAACGCGCTTGACGCCCGGAGTATTTTCGCACGGCCAGTCCCACTAATCCGGCGCCGAGCATCATTGTCAAGCTTGGCTCCGGGGCACCGGTGGGCGGAATGGTGTTTGCAGTGATTCCCGTGAGGTCGGAAGCGGGAAGGGTCCCGCCGTTGGAAAATATCAGCACCATCGAGTAGCTGCTGGTGGTCGTGCATTGAGGGGCTGTGAAGTCAAATACGCCGGCGCTCGGGTTGGTTTCTGAGAGTGTCCCTACACAGTTACTCTGTGGCACGGTCAGGGAGACTGGTGGCGTTCCGTCCGGATCACAACTACCGAGGAACGAACTGGCAGCGCAATAAACTGAGTCGAAAACAAGCGAGGTATCGAGACCGCTTATCTGGATTATCGTTCCGGCCGACAGCTCGGTGGAGGGTGTATCAATTTCGAGGTAACTGTCAGTACCTAGGCTCGCAGAGTCATCGAGTGACGCAGTAAATCCGCCTCCCAGGCTCGTAGATGTATCCTGCGTCAGCGAACCGGGGTCGCCAAAATCAGATTTGCCGCTAGCTTTGATGGTGCCGGCGCTAACTGTTTGAGCGGTGGAGAGAAGAAATAGGAAGAGAACTGCGCAGAGAGCGTTGAACTTCATGTGTCCTCCATGGATGGCGCCAGCGCAAGGATTTAGTGGCTGGGTGCAAACGTAGCACGCACTGGGCCGTTCTGAAACAAGAAACGATACGAATCCTGCGCGCATAATTAATTCTTTATTTCTGTGTGATTTAGGGTTGGGCCTAGGCGAGGGAGCGCAAACTTACCGCTTAGACTTGCGGAACAGCATCTGCAACTCTATGCACAATAAGTGAATCAGGTTGCGGAGTTAGGGAGATTGGTGGCGGGAGGCCGCTTCGATCGCTTTTTCCAGGTCGGTGGCTATGCGGGATTTTGTTATGTAGGCGCGGACGCCGGTTTGTGCGGCGTAGCGGGCGAGGTCGAGGGATTCGAAGTGGGTGACGATGAGGATTTCGGCTTCGGGGGCGTCGCGGCGGATGATTTCGGCGGCGGAGAGGCCGTCCATGGCGGGCATGGAGATGTCGAGCAGGATTACGTCGGGCTTCAGCTCGGCGGCTTTTTTTACGGCTTGCTGGCCGTCTTCGGCTTCGCCGCAGATAGTCCAATTCTCGTGATACTGGAGGAGCAATTTCAGGCCGGCGCGTACGGTGGGGCTGTCGTCTGCAATCAGGATGCGAACATCGGCCATGGGTGGTGCGCTCCGTTGTCTATGTGTGCGGCGTCGCGACGCCACGGATGGCCCCGCGACGGCCCGGCCGCTACAAATTCAGCGGCGACGTCAACTGCGCCCAGCTAAAGCTGGCCGCTACAAAGTCAAAACCTCTGCGCCACAAATGCGGTCGCAGCGGGCGGTACTATCAGTACTTTATAAACGGAGCGGGGGAATGCACATCGGGTGTTCCGTGTAGACCTGATGCGGTGGCTACTATGGCGCGGGATGCCTTCGCCTACAATCGAAGGGCGGGCTCTCTGGGCAAGCGAAAGTCGGGCGCTGCGGAGTGGACTGCGTGTGTTGAGCTTTGGCGCGCGTCGAATGGTGGGATATACTTCTAGGCCGGTTGGCGGGTGAGAACGCCTTCCAAGCGGCGTGCTGCGTGCGCTGGGCGTTCGACAGGGCTTTGCGCCGGACTGCGCGGCTGTAGATTATTTGCGTTCATATGTTTGGCAATCCTATTCGCTCATAAGGCAGACTGCACACGACCAAGATGGCGCTCGACTCACTCGATTCGAAAAATACATCCACGCCCAAAACTCAGGCGCAGGCGGCGAGCGGAACCGTTTCGCGAGGGCCTGTCCCGAACGCGAGCAAGACTGTTGCGGTCGTCGGCGGATCGGCCGCAGGGCTGCTAACCGCTTCGGTGCTGGCGCGGCAGGGCGTGGGAGTGCGCGTGTTCGAGCGGATTGAAACGCTGGAGCCCGCGGAGCGCACTTTGATTGTGACGAATCGCATGCGCACTTTGCTGGGGCGCGCGGCGGAAGGATGCATCGTCAACGAGATTCGGCGCTTTGAACTTTTTACCGATGGACGCTCGGCGACTTTTGAATTGAAGCAGCCGGATTTGATTATCGAGCGGCGCGCGTTGATACAAGGACTGGCCGAAGAAGCGCGGCGGGCGGGCGCGGAGTTGGAACTGGGGCGGCGATTCCAAGCGTTGCATTCGAATGGGCGCGGGCTGGTGCTGGAAGTGGAGCGCTGCACGGACGGCAGCCGCGAGGAAGTTCACGCGGACACTATTATTGGAGGCGATGGGGCGGCCAGCCGAGTGGCGCGCGCCGCGGGATGGTCACCGCTGGAAACTGCACCGCTGGTGCAGGCGATTGTGCCGCTGCCGAAAGATATGGCGCCGGATACCGCGCGGGTGTGGTTCGTGCCGCAGGACACTCCTTATTTTTACTGGCTGATTCCGGAATCGCCGACGCGCGGGGCGCTGGGATTGATTGGCGAGACGGGGCCGGAAACGCGGAAACATTTGGAGAATTTTTTGGAGAAGCGCGGGCTGACGCCGCTGGAATTTCAGGGCGCGCGCATTCCGGTGTACACGGGATGGGTGCCGGTGCGGCGTCAGGTGGGGCACGGGTCGGTTTACTTGGTGGGAGACGCGGCGGCGCAGGTGAAGGTGACTACCGTCGGCGGGATTGTGACAGGGTTTCGCGGGGCTTTGGGCGTGGCGGAGGCGATTTTGAATGGCGGATCGAGCAGTGCGCTGCGAAAATTGCGGCGCGAGCTGGATCTGCACCTCTTGCTGCGGCGTTCTTTGCATGAATTTCAGCAGGATGATTACAGCAAATTGGTGGATTTGCTGAATGATCCGGCGAAGCAGTCGTTGAGCGAATATTCGCGCGACGAGGCTTGGAAAATTTTGTGGCGGGTTTGTTTGAGCCAGCCGCGATTGATTTTGCTCGGGCTGCGCGGGTTGTTGACACATGGGCAATCGTTGCGCCGGACGCGCGCGTAGGAGTTTCGTGGCCGCGCTGTTGGTTTCCGTGATTTTCTCGCTGCAATTCCCTTCCTGTGTTCTTCTATTCTGTGCTACCGATTCCTGCATTTTTTTGTGTGAAGGCTCCTAGCATGTACATTCTGGGATTGTCCGCGATGGGGCATGATTCGGCGGCGGCGCTGCTGGGCGATTCCGGGATTGTGGCCGCGATGGAAGAGAGCAAGCTCACGCGCAGTCGGGCGGTCGAGGGGATTCCGCGCGAGGCGATACGTTATTGCCTGGAGCGTGCGGGAATTGGGTGGCGCGACGTGACGCATGTGGCAATTGCCAGCCGTCCGTGGCGCGCTTGGCAGCGGCAAGCTACGTTTCGCGCGCGCTTGGCGCCGATAGCGCCGGTTTCGAGCGGATACTTCGTGAACAAGGCTTCGGGTGAGCTGGGGCGCGAGTTGAATAACGTGCGCATCGTGCGGCAGATGGCTGGCGCGCCGGAGGGACGCCTCGAATCGCTCGATCATCATCTGTGCCACGCTGCCAGCGCGTTTTACGCTTCGCCATACGAGCGTGCGCTGGTGGTATCGCTCGATGAAAAGGGCGACGGGCGGGCTGGTTTCGTGGGGATTGGCGAGGGCACGGCGCTGCGCGAGGTTTCGTCGCTTGCTTTGCCGCATTCGCTAGCTTGGGTGTATTCGCAGGTTACGAAACTTTTAGGTTTTCGTCCGCACGCGGATGAGCACAAGACGCAGTGGCTGAGCATTTATGGCAACAGCGGCGGTGACCCGGGCGGCGGCGCAGCGGCAGTGGTGACGGGGGCTGCGACGGGTGCTGCCGAGTTCACGGAATTATTTCTGGAGATGCTGCGACGAGAGCCGCGCGGGCCGGCACAACTGAACACGAAATATTTCCGGAATGGATTTGCGGGAGAGCTTTCGTTTACGCATGAGTTTTATCGTCGCGCGGGGATTGCGCACGAGCCGGCGGAGGACGCGCCGGGAACGAGAGTGGCCGAGGCATTGTGCGCGCCGATCGCGGCCGGGTTGCAGCGGGCTTGCGAGACTATTTTGTACGAATGGCTGGCCGCGTTGCGCGAAGAGTTCCAGGAGCGAGCTTTGTGCGTGGCGGGCGGATTATTTTTGAATCCGCTGCTGGTGGCGGCGATTGAGGCTCGCGCGGGATATGAAAATGTGTTTGTGCAGCCTGCAGCGGGGAACGAGGGCACGGCTTTGGGCGCGGCTTGGCTCGTTTGGCATCAGCAGCTGGAACGCGCGCGGATGAGGGCGATGCCGGGGCCTTACTGGGGACCCGCGTATAGCAACGAAGAAATCAAGAAGGTGCTGGACAACTGCAAGGCCGCGTATCATTGGTGCGATTCGGACGAGCGGAAGCTTGGCGAAGCGGTGCGGCTGCTGCAGGCAGGTAAAATTGTGGCGTGGTTTCAGGGGGCGGCGGAATTCGGGCCGCGGGCGCAGGGGAATCGAAGTTTGCTGGCTTCGCCGTGGGCGCCCTACGCCAAGGAGAATTTGAACGATTATGTGAAGCATCGCGAATCGTTCCGGCCATTTGCGCTCGCGATTCCCGAGGAGCGTTGCGCGGAGTATTTCGAGTGCTCGGCGAATGGGAGATTCCTCACTACCATGGCAACAGCGAACGAGGCTGGGCGCAAATTGTTAGCTCCGCTGCCACCGGGATTTTTGTTGGCAGGCAATTTAGTGCGTTTGCACGTGGTGCGCGCGGCGGACAACCCACTTTTCTGGAAGCTGCTGAATCGTGCGGGGGAGAATGCTCCGGCGCCGATTCTGGTGAATACTTCGTTCAATTTATTTGGCGAGCCGTTGGTGGTTACGCCGCGGGATGCGGTGCGGAGTTATTTTTGTTCGGGGGCGGATGCTTTGGTGGCGGGGAATTTTCTTTTGGAGAAGCGATAGGAAGTGATGCCGAACGTTGATAATTCTTTAGCGCGCTCTTCGCGGCCGCGTCGCCGGCTGGGAATTTATTTTCTGGCGATTTTGGCGCTGCTGGTTGTGATCGGCGTCGTGGTGTTTCGCAATCTGGGGCACTGGCTGGTGCGCGAGGATGCGCTCGGTAAGGCTGATGTAATTGTTGTGCTCAGCGGCGGGTTGCCGTTTCGTGCAGAAGGTGCTGCAAGCGTTTTCAAATCCGGTTACGCACCTGCTGTGTGGGTGAGCCGGCCGACCGGTCCGCAGGAGGAACTGGCGGCGCTGGGCATCCATTTTGTGGGCGAAGAAGAGTATAACCGCGAGATTCTGGTGCAGCAGGGTGTGCCGGATGCGGCGATACGGATTTTTCCGGACGCCATTGCCAACACGCAGGATGAGGTAGTGGAGATCTCGCGGGACATGCGACGGGGCGGAAAGCACACAGTGATTATTGTTACTTCGCCGCAGCACACGCGGCGCGTGAAGGCGTTGTGGAGAAAGTTGGTGGGCGACGATCCGCGGGTAATGGTATGGGCGGCGCGCGGCGATCCTTTTGATGCGGACCATTGGTGGCGGACTACGGCGGATGTATTGGCGGTGGTAAGGGAGTCGATGGGATTGTTGAACGTGTGGGCGGGATTGCCGGTGCGGCCGCATCTGCAATGACGGTTCAGGATGCGCAACAGACACTGCGGTTCTCATAAGCACGCCTGATTCCGCGGATAAAATTGATCCTTTGCACTTCTGTGGCGCGATGTTCGGTTGAGGGAGAAAACCTTGAAGATTTCAGTGATTGGAGCTGGTTACGTGGGCCTGGTGACGGGGGGATGCCTGGCGGGACTGGGTCACGAAGTTGTGTGCACCGATAGTGATGCGGAGAAATTGAAGACGCTGGAATCCGGACGGCTGCCGATTTATGAGCCGGGGCTCGACGTGGTGATTGCGGAGGCGCGCAAGGAAGGGCGACTGAGTTTTCGCACGGATGCGGCGGATACGATTCGGTTTGGCGATGCTATTTTCATCTGTGTGGGAACGCCGCCGCTACCGAATGGGAGCGCGGACCTGAGCGCGATCGATCACGTGGCGCGGGCGGTGGCGACGGAAGCTCGCACGCCGAAGCTGGTGATTGAAAAAAGTACGGTGCCAGCGCAAACGGGGCAGGAACTGAAGCGCGCATTAGCCGTGTATGGCCGCAAGTCCGCTGTGGCGTTTCGCGTGGCGTCCAATCCGGAATTTTTGCGGGAAGGAACAGCTGTGGAAGATTTTCTGCATCCGGACCGGATCGTGGTGGGTGTTGAGGACGAGGTGGCCGAAAAGCAATTGAAAGAAATTTACCGGCCGGTGCTGGAGCGGACGTTTACCTGCCCCGTGCATTCCGCCAAGTGCCCGGATGTGCCGTTGCCGGCCTGGTTGGTGACGACGATCAATAGCGCGGAACTGATCAAGCACGCGTCGAATTCGTTTCTGGCAGTGAAGATTTCTTACGCGAATATGGTGGCCGATCTGGCGGAGAAATTGGGCGCGGATATTGAAGAGGTGGTGCGTGCGGTCGGGATGGACCCGCGCATCGGACGGAGTTTTTTTCACGCGGGAATCGGGTTCGGCGGGTTCTGTTTGCCGAAGGATTTGCAGGCGTTTGTGCACCTGGCGGAAAAGTCGGGCGTGGATTTTTCGATGCTAAAGGAAGCGGAAAATATCAACAAGAAGCGCATTCATCATTTCATGGAGAAAGTTCGCCGAGCGTTGTGGGTGGTGAAGGGCAAGCAGATTGGAGTGTTGGGACTCGCGTTCAAGCCGAATACGGATGACATTCGGTTTGCGCCGGCAATTGATTTGATCCGCGAATTATTGAAAGAGGGAGCGGTCGTGCGCGCATACGATCCGGAGGCGATGGAAAAAGCGCGGCCGGTGTTGCCGGAGATTCAGTATGGAAGGACGGCGTACGAGGCTGCCGAGGGCGCGGAGGCTTTACTGATCGCGACAGAGTGGGCGCAATTTCGCAAGTTGGATTGGGAGCGCGTGCGCGATTCGATGGTGCGGCCGTTGATTTTGGATGGGCGGAATTTGCTTTCGGCGAAAGAGATGAAGGGGCATGGGTTTGAGTACTATTCGATGGGAAGGCCGGATTAGTTTTTGACGCGACTGAGCTGGGCTTCCAAATGTGGCCTCCGTAATTCGGCGAGTTGTCGCGGCGCCGCCAAAGGATATGTCGCACCTACGGGGCTCCCGATTTTTCTTGCGACGATGCCCAGGCGTTCCGGCCTGGGCTAACTTCTGCCGCGCCTGCGGCGCTGGGGCTGTGTGGAATGACGGCGCATGCGGTGTATTATTTCGAGCTATGAACAAATCACTTTCAGTATCAGTTCGATTGCAGCGCGTCACGACCGAACCTGCCCACGTCTTGGTACTGCTCAGGCCTGGACTTATGCGGGCGATTCCAAATGAGCCGGGGAGTGAAGGGATCAATACTGAGAGACTGATGCAAGCTGCGATTGATCAGGGGGCACCTGGCCTCAACTGCTTGGAAGTTGGATGGAGAGGCGGTGGTGACGCTGCATCCGGTGCAAACGCCGCCTGATTCGTCGGCGTGACCTAGAATCTGCCACATCCCGGCAAGTTGTCCCTACCCCGCAAGAGCCCAGGTGATCGCAGCGGTTATGGAGTCGCACAGAGCGAAGAGAGTTCCTTCGCTTCGCTCAGGATGACGACACGCAGCGGCGTTGCACGAGGCGTACTCGTAAAATCAAGCCCAAGTTCAAATAAAAGAGCACAGGCAAGATTGCCGATGCTACCTATTTTGCGTGGCTGGATTGGGCTAGTTTTTCGCGGAAATATTCGTAGGTGCGTTGCAGGCCTTCTTCCAAGCTTACCTTGGGCTCCCAATTCAGGATGCGTTTGGCTTTGGTGATGTCGGGGCAGCGCTGCTTGGGGTCGTCTTGCGGCAGCGGATGAAAAACTATCGGAGTTGTTGCGCCGACCAGTTTGCGAACGCGCTCGGCGAATTCCAGGATTGTGATTTCCTGGGGATTGCCGATGTTGGTAGGTTCGTGTTCGCTGGATTCGAGCAGCTTGTAGATTCCGGCCAGCAGGTCGGAGACGTAGCAGAAGCTGCGTGTTTGTTTGCCGTCACCGTAGACGGTGATGGGTTCGCCGACCAGGGCCTGGTAGAGAAAATTGGGGAGGGCGCGGCCGTCGTTGAGACGCATGCGCGGGCCGTAAGTATTAAAGATGCGCACGATGTGAGTATCGAGGCCGTGATAACGGTGATAGGCCATGGTCATGGCTTCGGCGTAGCGCTTGGATTCGTCGTAAACGCCGCGGGGGCCGACGGGATTTACATTCCCCCAGTAGGTTTCGGGTTGCGGGCTGACTTGCGGATCCCCGTAGCATTCGGACGTGGAGGCCAGGAGATAACGCGCGTTTTTGGCCATGGCGAGTCCTAGTGAATTGTGCGTGCCCAGGGCGCCGACTTTCAGGGTTTGGATCGGATACTTCAGATAATCCGGCGGACTCGCGGGCGAGGCGAAATGCAGCACGGCGTCGAGAGGGCCCGGAACTTCGATGTAGCGCGAGACGTCCTGGCGCGCGAAACGGAATTTTGGGTGCGGCAGCAGGTGGGCGATGTTGGAGTCGCTGCCGGTCACTAGATTGTCCAGGCAGAGAACTTCCCAACCTTTTTCGAGTAGTAGTTCGCAGAGATGCGAACCTAGAAATCCCGCTCCGCCTGTGATTGCCGCGCGCACCTGGTGACTCCTTGATCGCGAGGGGGGACGGTCGCGATTGTGTGGGGATCATTATCTATGAAATGGGGGCGCGGGGGAATACGGGTGGATGAATTCGATTTAGCCTCGAGGGGAGGAGAAGAACCGAGTTGACAGTTAAAAGTTAAGCGCAAAAGCGAATCCGCGACGTGGTGGCAGGTGGCGGGCGAGGCAAGCCTCGCCTAGATCGTTTTGCTGCAGAACATTCCGCTCCGGCGAAAGCGGTGGCAAGCAACAGCTTTGGTACCCAGGGCGGCGACGGCGCTCCTTTGCGCGCGCGGCAGATCAGTGAGAGGCGGCTGGGACTACTGCGACTGTGGGGAAGGCTGTGGTGTGGTCGAGGACGATGCGCCAGCCTTCGGGGAATTTGCGGAAGTCGAGAGAGAAGACGCCGGAGGGTTGGTCGGCTTCGCGGACGAGGTGGAATTTACCGACTACGTAGGCCGCGTCGGAGCAGGTGAGGTGAACTTCTAGATCGGAGAAGGAGACGGTGCCCATGGATTTGCGATCGGGATAGGAGCGGTGGTAACGATCGAGCACTGCTTGCCAGCCGTGGGCGATGCCGCTGGCGCCGAGGAATTCGGTTTGCTCCGAGTTCCAGTAGCTGGTCATGAAGGTGTCAATATCGCCGCGATTCCATGCGGCGGTTTGCATGTCGAGGACGGCGCGGATTTGGGCTTCGTCGGAGGGATTTGCCGGGGATGCGATGGAGGAGCGCGAGGCTGCTGCCACACAGATTAATACGGCCACTGCGACCACAAGGACGATGCTGGATTTTTCGGGCATTTAGTGTTTCTCCTGAGTTGGTGCATGCGCGCCATGATGCATCGAATCGTTCGACGTAAAAAGCGGGCACGGCATGCCGTGCCCCTACGACCGCAAAACCTAATCTGTCGAGGCCGCACAATTCTGGCGCGGCACAGGCTATCAGCGAACCTGGCGGGCGGCAACTGTTCACAGCGGGGAAGCCCAGAACGCGGGGATGCGCGCGCCGAGTTTATATGTTTGGTACTGACGTTCTATTGTTACGGGCGGCTGGGGACGGCAAACTGGGTGAGGTCGAACATGTTTATCTCAGCCTTCATTCTCGTGATCTGCTTCGCAGCGATGATTCAGTTCGCCGTGTTCAGTTGGCGCGCTGGGCTGCTGCGGACAATTGCCACCGAGCCTATCGGTGACCAGGCCGAGGTGACGGCAGAGATATCCCGCAACCTGTTGAATGGTAAGGACTTCTCTGATATCAACGGACTGCAGAGCCTGCTGCCCGACCTGAAGAGTGGCCGGGTTAACTTGCGCTCAGTGCGCGTCTATTACAGCTTCCTGAAGACTATGAACCGGCTGGGCGATTTCATTGTTGCGCCGGGCGCGGATGGCTTCGGCGGCTGGACGAACCGGGAGATGGTGCTCTGTACGCAGTACACCGCCGCGGTATTGTCGCAACGCGTGCGCCGCAACCAGGAATTGGCGGCTGAAGTCCGATCCTTCTAGTCCACCTACGATTCCCTTTTTATTCGCTCGCACAGCCCCGGCGCAGTGAAGCTTCGTCCGTTCTGTCCTTCCAGCCAGTTGCCTGATACGCCATTCGGGGCGGGTATTTCGCACCGGATGCGGCGCTTTTCATGCCTAAATATTATGGGTGATCCCTACAGCCATGACGTGTGTGCCGACCGAAGGAGGCGCCATGAAGAGCCGCGCCAGATTTTCCTGCCTGCTTGCATTTATAGTATTGGCCCTAGTCCAGCTCTCCGCCTGCTCCGGCACGCCGTCCACTTTCAACCAGGTGACTATTTCTCCGAGCGGAACGATGTACCTCGAGCAGGGCGGGACAATTCCGCTGATCAGCGCGAGTGTGTTGAACGATACGAAGCTGAACGGCGGAGTGACGTTTACTTTACTGCCGGCAGGAGTGGGATCGGGAACGCTGACGCAGTTGACGGCTGGTACGGCGAGCTTCGCAGCGCCGGGTGTTGTGGCGGCCGAAACGATTGTGACGATTACGGCTACGTCGGTGGATTTTCCAAAGCAGTCCGCGACGCTGACGGTGAAGATCGAACCGCCGCCGCAGATCACGACGACTTCATTGCCCGATGCGACTTTGAATGCGCCTTACAGTGCGCCGGTGACGGCGACGGGGGGAGTGCCTCCCCTGAAGTGGACGTTATCGTCGGGAACATTGCCGAAGGGATTGGCGTTGGGATCGAGCACGACCGATACCGTGAACATCACCGGCACGCCAACGGTTGCGGGAGTGTACACGGTAACTGTGACTGTGACGGATGCCGACGGGGCGTCCAATACTTCCGTGCCATTTCAGATTGTGGTGAGCAGTTTGGCGTTAACGACGACTTCGCCGCTGCCAGCTGGGACCGTGGACGCGCCCTATGTTGGCGTGCAATTCACGGCGACGGGCGGGACATCACCTTACACATTTTCGGTGGCGGCTGGATCAACTTTGCCGCCCGGTCTCTCGCTCACCGCGGCTGGAGATCTGACGGGTACTCCGGGCGCACTGGGCAACTATAGCTTTGGCATCAGCGTGACGGATAACGGAACTCCGCCGGCAGTGATCACGAATACTTACACGCTGGTGGTGAATCCGGTGCAGGACTTGACGCTGCTCACAGGGCCTTACGCGTTCAGCTTCAGTGGATATAATGCTTCCGGGTTCGTAGCGGCCGCCGGGACATTTACTACGGACGGCAACGGCATTATCACGGCGGGTGAAGCGGATATTACGACACAGCAAGCGAACACGCTTTACAAGAACATTACCGGCACTTACACGGCGGGACAGGATGGACGCGGGACGATCACGTTTACGAGCATCACGGGCTCGCCGACTTTCGCGTTTGCGATTGACACGGGCTTGTCGGGGCACGGACGGCTGATCGAGTTTGACACCGCGCCGATTGTGACGCGCGGATCGGGTCGGCTGGAGTCGCAGAGCGTTTCTACCTGCGTCGTCACTGGCACGGGCACGAATACTTACTCCGGCACGTTTGCATTCGGCGGCGCTGGTTCTGCCAGCTCGGATGCTACTGGTGGCGCAGGGCCAGTTGCATTCGCTGGAACCTTTACGGCTACACCGCCGGTTTCGCCGGCGACGCAGGGAAGCCTGGGAAGCGGCGAAATGGATTCGAACGCACCGAACAATGTGCAGTTCGGCAGCGGCGGGAATACCGTAACGGGCACGTACCAATCGGGACCGGATGCGACGCACTGCACGATGGCGGTTTCGACGACCGGGCTGGCTAATCTGAATTACGACGTGTATCCGATTTCTTTCGGCGAGGCGTTTCTCATCGAAACGGATTCGAACAGCCTAACTTCGCCGTATGTGACGATTGTCGACATGAAAGAACAATTTGGACAGCCGTTCTTTACCGGTTCGATGAATGGAGCGATGGCTGGCGGAGTGAGCGGCCAAGTGCTGTCGGGAAGCTATCAGCCGTATGTTTCGGTAATACAAATCGTGCCGTCCGGGGCCAGCTTCGAATTCCAGCTGACCGACAATGAGGCGGGGGTCGTCACCAGCACCCAAGGCACGCCGCAGGCGGTGAGCTACACTGCCGATCAGTTCGGGCGCGTGGATACAGGCGGGTTTGAGGTAAATGGCGTGTTTCAGCCTGTCTTTTATCTGGTGAGCGACGATGAGGCGTTCGTCGTGAGCATGCTGAACGGCGGGCCGATCTCCGGGCATCTGGATACGCAGACGCTCAGCTCCTTCACGAAGGCGAGCATTAATGGAACGCTGGTGGAAGGGACTTCGGCGCCGGCAGTAAGCGCAGATCAGAATTTTTCGGGATACCTGACGTTTGATGGCTCGGTGACGCCTGCGACGATTGTCGGTGTGCAGGATGAAAGCACTTCGGCGGCGAATACGTCGGCGGAGGCGGTAGCCGGCACGTACGTACTTTCCGGCACGGGCGCGACCGACGGAAGCGGGACGGTCACGTTGACGGCGCCGACTGCTTTCACTGGGGCGTTTTACATTGTGTCGCCGACGAAGATGGTGATGATTACGACGACTACTGGCGACACGAAGCCGGTTTTGGTGATCGTCGGGCATTGAGTTCTGGCGAGCTATCAGGTGCGTTCGCAAACCCTTCGCGGGGCTGACGTCGCGAAAAGCACCAAATCTGTGTCGCACCTACGGCGCTGGCAGCGCGCCCACGGAATAACAGCGCTGGCGTGGTGCGAGGAGAAAAGCGCGGGCGAGGCAAGCCTCGCCTAGTTCGAGCGTGACAAATCTTCCGTTTCTACGAAAGCGGCGGCAAGCCGCCGCACTCCAAAACGGCCTCGGCCTGCGAAATTTGATTCCAGAAATGTGCGGTCGCGCCGCCGGGCGGTGTGCCTACGACGCACCGGGTTGCGATGTCGAGAAAAGACCGACCACTTTTGTCGCGATGCCTGTAAGTGATCCCTTCCAACTACAACTTAATACGCCCAGCGCATTAGGACTGCGCCGGTGGTGTAGCCGGCGCCTACGGCGATCAGGAGGACCAGGTCGCCTTTGCGGAGGCGCTTTTGTTCTACGGCGTCCATCATGCCGAGGGGGATGGTGCCGCCGGTGGTGTTACCGAAGCGGTCGATGTTCACGAGAACTTTCGAGTCGTCCACGCCGAGACGTTCCTGCATGCCGCGAATGATGCGCAGATTGGCCTGATGGGGCACGACGAGCGAGAGATCTTTGCTGGTTAGTCCGTTGCGTTCGAGGATTTCCACCGCCAGCTCGCTCATGCGGCGCACCGCGTATTTGAAAACTTGGGCGCCTTCCTGATGGACGAAGTGCATGCGGTTGTCTATGGTCTGCTGCGAAGCGGGATGCAGCGAGCCGCCGCCGGGCATGTAGAGATTACAGCCGCCGGAGCCGTCTACATCGTGCACGAAATCGAGAATGCCTTCGGAATCCGAGGTGGCGGCTTCGAGGAGAACCGCGCCGGCCCCGTCACCGAAGAGAACGCAGGTGGCCCGGTCGGTGTAATCCAGAATGGAAGTCATCACGTCACTGCCGATGACGAGCACTTTTTTGTGCGCGCCACTGGCGACGAATTGCGCGCCGACGGTGAGCGCATAGAGAAAGCCGGAGCAGGCGGCGGAGAGATCGAATCCCCAGGCATTTTTCGCGCCGAGCTGATCCTGGATCAGGCAGGCAGTGGCGGGAAAAAGCATATCGGGAGTGACGGTGGCGACGATGATCAGGCCGATTTCGTCGGGGCTGACGCCGCGGAGAGCTAGAACCTTGCGCGCCGCTTCCGCGCCCAGATGGGAAGTCGCTACACCGGGATCGGCGTAGTGCCGCTCACGAATTCCGGTGCGGGTGCGAATCCATTCGTCGCTGGTGTCCACTCGTTTTTCCAGATCGAGATTGGTGACCACGCGCGGCGGAACGTATCCAGCCACTCCGGTAATTTTTGCGGCGATGCGTCGGCCCATGCAATTCCCCCAGGAAGAACAGAAAAGAGTGAATGATAAAGAACAGCACGCGATTGTATGCAATTCGCAGCAGGTGTGACAAGGGATTGTCGCGGTGGCGGTTGGCGCATTAATCAGGCGCTCGGAGGAAGGCGTTAACCGAGAGTTGACAAGCCGAAACGGCTAACCGCCGGTACAGGCCCGGACGATATACACTCATCTTCATAGGGCCGTCGGTCGACGCGCTCTGAGCGTATGCAAAAACATTCTAGTCCGGACTCTTTATCGTGGTGCGTCTGGTTCCTTGTCCTTCTGCTAACGGCAGGGGCGATTCGGACGACTGGGCAGGAGCCAGCGCATTCTCGATTCGATCGTCTGGTTGCGTCCGCGGAAAAAGGTGATGCCAACGCGCAGGTGGAGCTGGGCATACTCTACTACGAGGGCCGGACCGAGGGTCATCGGCCGGATTACGCGGAGGCGCTGAAATGGTTTCAGCTCGCCGCGGATCAGGGCAATGCGAAAGCGCAGGATCGCATGGGCCTGATGTATTACTCCGGCAAGGGTGTGCCGCAGGATTATGCGCAGGCGGCCCATTGGTATCAGCTGGCCGCTCAGGGCGGGAATTACCATGCGCGGCTACAGCTCAGCGATATGTACGAGCGGGGAATCGGCGTGCCGCGCGACTCCAGTGAATCGAAGAAGTGGGCAATACTGGCGACAGCGGATCACTCGCACAAGGAAGCAACCGGGAGTGGGGTGTTATTGGCCGTCGTGGTTCTGGCGGTACTCGCGCTCTCGTTCGGGTTAATTGCGTTAGAGAGAAACCTGCTCACGGGTTGGCAGCATGTGGTTGTTACGGTTCTGGTGCATGTGGCTGGTGTGGTGCTGGTGCTCAATACCCTGACGACTTATGGGTTCGGGATCGTGTTTCCTCAGTGTTCCCATAGTTTCCTTGCGACTGACTGCACTCAGATCAGCGACCCACACACGCGCGCGATCGTCAACGGGATCGGCGACTGGGCGGTGGTCAATCTTATCTACCGGTTTATGGCGGGCATCGGGTTCGTTCTGGACGCGCTTGCCGTATGGTACATCGTGTACCTTTGCCGACTGCCATTCAGGCGTCCCCGGGTAGAGATCTCTGGTCCGGTTCCTTCCCGCAACGTCTGATTCGCGCGCAAATCCGTAAGCTATGTAAGAACTGATAAGTCGCGCCGAATTATCGGGCCCGCTTCGATCAGGCGTCATTGATTTCGCGGAGACGGCCGGTGGCGACGTCGTAGACGAAGCCGCGGACAGCGACGCGCTTGGGAATCCAGGGATGGGTGCGGAGCTTCTGCAATTGGTGGCGGACATTTTCATCGATGTCCTGGAAGGCGTAGAAGAAGGCGGGAGCAACGGCGGCCGTTCCGGTGTGCTTCTGGATTCTGGTGCGCAAATCCTGTTCGCTCGTTTGCATCAAGCCGCAATCGGTGTGATTGATAACCATGATTTCCTCAGTGCCGAGCAGATAGTGCGATACGACCAGTGAGCGCAGCGTGTCCTCGGTAACGATGCCTCCGGCATTGCGGATGATGTGCGCGTCTCCCGTGCTCAGCCCCAGAGTGCGAATTGAAAGCCGGGTATCCATGCAGGTCAGGACCGCAAGCCTGCGCGCGGGACGCGGGGTTTGGTTGCGCAATTCATGGGTGCGCGAGTAGATTTCGTTTGCTGCGAGTACTTCGTCGATGGCGCTCATGGCCGCATAGTTTAGCCCAGCCTCGTCCGAGCCGCACGAGGAAGACCGAGAATCGGAAGAACTCCGGGCGAACCGCGTTACCGGAAGCTTGAATCCACATGCCCGGCAAGGGCGGTGATCTCAATGGGTCGACGCAACACTGAGCTAGAACCCCGCTGGCATTGAAAACAAGAGTCAGAATCACTTGCTAGGGTTAGACCAGCAGGCACGCTGCCCGCGCTAGGTTTTGTCCGAGTGAAGCCAAACGCGTAGTTCTCCCGCGGAAGTATTGTCAAATCAATGCTCTCGATGGTGTTGCACCGACCCTTTGAACCCGCACGCGCTACCGGAGATGTGAAGTAGCACCTCAGTCGTCCGAGAAAGGCGATTTTGAGGATCTAGCAGCTAGTTTGTCATGATCCGTGTTATCGACACTCATCCGGAAACGCCATTGTGTTCAGAGCGCGGCTGTTGCTTGCGCGATGGACGATACCGCAATCCTGGGCGGGGATGAGTTTCTATCGGGACCAGTGAAACACAAATCCGGCGGCGATCAACAAGTTGTTTTGGTGGTCGTTGGTGGAGTTTGCGAAAGTAGTCAAATAATAATCGACTTGAACAATTCGCAGCGCGAAGCGGGAATTCAACGGCACGTCAACGCCTCCGCCGACGCGGCTGGCAAACTGGTAAGACCCATCGCTTACTCCAGCCACTCCGCCGCCGGCATGAGTGGCGCCCACGAGCACTTGTGCAAAGGGCTCCGGCTTATGTTTCCCTTCGAACCACGGTTGCGGAAGCCTGTACCGCGCTCCGGCCAAATACGACACTAAGGTCAATGAGCTTCCGGCAGTGGGAGCGCCGTTCGCGTTCTGTGCGCTGATGTCCGCAACCAGAGACCAGCGATCGTGGAAATTCCAGGAGCCCGATAAGCCTCCTCCGTTCACGCCAAAACATCCGCACTGTCCGGGACCCGCATTGGCGCGCACCCATTCATACGTCGCAGCCGCATCGCCCTTGTAGGAGTCCTGCGCCACGGCAGCCGTAGCTCCCGCAAATAAGAAAATTGTCGCCAACAAGAACGATCGCATTCGCGATTCTCCTCAAACAACTTTCATCAGGCAACTAACGTCAATTCGACGGCACCGAAACGGTGGCCGAGACGTTACTGATCACGGCTTGCTCGTACGAGCCACCCGTGGAAGCGGTGATGTAGAAATAAGCCACCGGGGGAACCGCAACGGCTCCAGACATTACTTGCACGCCATCGAGCGTCACCACCATTTGACCCTGATCGATTGTGATGGTGTAGGTGTGCGAAATAGTCATGCCATCCGCGACGAGCACTGGAATGCTGGTGTTGACGTTGAACCACGGATTTTCGAATAGTGCAGCTTGACCTTTACCCACGCCCACATAGGGAACCGGCGGGTCTCCGGCATTGTGATAAGTGTCGAAGCCGAACACGGTCCCGGGAATTCCTTTCGCTCCCAGGCCCATGCCGGGCAACCCTTCACTCGTGGTGGTCGCTCCCAACGAGGGATCGCCGAAAACCACTGTGAAGCCGTCGGCAGGAACAGTGCTCGGATTGCTGAGCGTCATCGTAAAGGTGAGCTGGACGTCGCCGGTGGAAATCAGACTCGGCCAGACCAGCACGCCTATCTGGTCGCCGGTTGCGGCCGTCAATTGGTAGCTGCAGCCCGCTTCCGCCGTCGCATCGCCCAGTGGGGACCAGTTCGAGTCGCAAAGATTCGGAACGCCCTGCAATGGGCCAACGAACAGGCCCGCGGAGACGCTCGTCACAGACGCCGTGACTCCGTTGCTCACAACCACATAAAAAACGGAACCGGAGTCTGTGCTCGCGGTTGGACCCGATGTGTAGGTTGTACTGGTCGCGCCCGGTATGGCCGTGAAAGTGGAACTGCCGGGTGCGGCTTCGTACCACTGGTAGGTCAAGGGGAGATTGGAAGTCGCCACCACTTGAAAGGTCGCGGACGATCCTACATTCACATATTGAGTCACTGGTTGCTGCGTGATCAGAATCCCGCTGCCGACTGCGAGAGTTGCCGGTTGTGAGACTGCTTGCCCGTAGGCGTTCGTCACGACCACATAGTATTGGCTCTGGTCGTCGCTGACCGCGGTGGCTGAACTCGGCACGGTGTAGGAGTCGGACGTGGCCCCTGTGACCGCGACTCCTGTCGTTTGTCCCGGGGGAATCACATACCACTGATAGCTGAGCGCAGGCGTGCCGGAGGCGACGACGTTAAACGTGGTCGTTCCTCCCGGCGCAACGGTTGCGCCAACCGGCTGAGTGATGATGGTAGGCGCGGCATTTCCCGTCGTTACCGTAAGCGTGGCCGAAGTGCTGGTGAGTGGAGTCGTTCCGCAGGAATCCGTGACGATTGCGTAGTATTGAGCGCCGTTGTAACTGGAATCGACCGGCGGCGTTGTGTAGGTGCTTGCTGTTGCGCCAGGGATGGCAGCGCCGGTGGCACTGCCGGAAGGAATTTGGTACCACTGATACGTGAACGGGCTCAGTCCTTGGGCCGCCACTGAAAAAACCGCAGTTTGTGTTGGAAGTATCGTCACGCTTGCGGGGTTCGACGTGATTTGCGATCCGACAGCGATCGTGGCGACAGCCGAAGTTACGCTTGCGGCTCCATTCGTCACCGTCACGGTGTAATTTCCCGCGTTGCCAGTCGCCGCCGTAGCAATGGTGTAGGTCGAGCTGGTGGCCCCTGGAATCGGTGTACCGTTAAAGTTCCATTGGTAACTGGCCGCGTACGAGGCGGTCACACTTAGCACGATGCTCGATCCGGTGCAAACGTGCTGGCTCACCGGCTGGGTTGTGATCGTGGGACCGCTGATCGTGCTCGTCGTTGAAACGGAGACAGAGGGTTCGTCCACGCTCGTTGCTGTGATGGTGTAAGTGCCTGGCACCGTCGGTGATGTCCAAACGTTTCCGGCAAAGGTTCCTGTGGATGCGGTCCACGTCAATCCATTCGTCAAACCGCCGCTCGCCGTTGCGGTGAAAGTAAGTTGGCCGGGCGCGGTGGTCTGATTCGCCGGCATAATCGGCGTGATCGTGACGGGGGTTGGTGTTACGACGCAGATCGTCGAAACCACGGTGTTCTGGGGACTCGTAACCGTGAGCGTGTATGTTTTGGCGGAAGTCAAAGCTGGGGTTGGGTAGGAGCCACCGCTTACAGCGGACGCAGTGATATCGGAACTGCCGACGCCCGTTGAACCAATGACGGCCGTTCCCCCTGAAAACGTGGGAATCAGCATTACGGGCGAGTTATAGGGCGGGGTCGCATTGCTCGGCACCAGGCTTCCTGCGACCGGGGGTATGACTTGCACGGTGAGCGTTGCCCCGTTACTGGTCACACTGCCCACGGAATTCGACACGGTCACGGTGTAAACCAAACCGCTTTGCCCCGCCGTGGTGGGCGGCGTCGTATAAGTGCTGGAAGTCGCACCATTGATCGGAACCCCGTTTACGTACCACTGGTAAGTCAGCGGACCCGTCCCGGTCGCGGTCACGGTAAACGTTGCGCTCTGTCCGACAGTGACTGTCTGGTTGCCAGGCTGCGAGATGATCAACGGCGCGAGCGGTTTGGCTCCTTCGAAGCCCGCGTTGCAGCCCGCCAGATTCAGCAGTCCGAGGATTACAACCAGCGCAGCGAGCACACCCTGGATGCGTCCGTGAAAACGGAACGGCAGCATGGTCCGAACGGGTCCACAAACGGATCGCATGGTGAGAATCTCCTAATCTGAATATATAGGGTAGGAGAAGTGTTACTAGGACCGTGAACCCTAGGACTAGCGAACTCGCTAATAGTGGTTTCTGGGAGTACTTTCCCCGGCCAATCCGGCTGGATTCAGAAAGCAGCGGCTGGGCTGGATTCCGGTGAAAGCAAGCCATCTGGAATGAGATGCTTGTGGCCTTGTTCCCGCCTAGCTGCCTTACTGGACATAATGGTTTGCCCGATTTCATTTCCATTAAACGGCTTGCGTCAGTGGTCGCGCATACCAGCACGGAAGCTGGCCTTTCGGACAGTATTTCGGTGACTTAACCGAGCGTAGGGTTGTGGTGTGGGCAAGAACTTCATGCCAACTCCAACAAGATGCGCCAGCCGCTTTACCAGCCACATCAAGGGATATGCCGCGACTATTCTGGCGGCGCTGCTCTTAGCATTACTCCCGGCGAGTTCGCTTTCTTCACAGACAGTTCCGCAGCGCGCTGGCCTTCCGTATCGAGCTGGCCAGCTTGAGTTACAGATGTGGGAGCTGATCAACCGCGACCGCGCAGATCAGTCTTACACTAGCGAAACAGGGGGTCGCGCGCCTGCGCTCCAGTGGGACGACCGGCTGGCGGCAGTAGCCAGGATGCATTCGGAGGAAATGGCCCGGAATGGATACTTCAGTCATGAGGGTGCGGACGGGAGTTCTCCGGCGCGCCGCGTTTCAACGGCGGGAATCAAGTGGCGCGCAACCGGGGAAAACATCGCCATTTGCCGAGGAGTCAGCGAGGCCGAGTCCTTGTTCATGAATGAGCCGAAGTTCCAGCAGAATCATCGCTGGAATATCCTGAACGTGAACTACACCCACGTCGGAGTCGGAGTTGCTCGAGCGCCGGACGGAAGTCTGTACGTCACACAGGAATTCGCGCAACTGCACTAGGCGCGGCACACCGCCTTATTTCTCCGCTTCTCCAGGATGTATGTCTCCATTTTGTTTGCAAAAGATGCGTCGAACACTGACCGTGTTTCTCCACGCTTCGAAACGATTGCTGACCCGATAACAAAGTAATTCATCAAAAAAATAATCGAGCGCCCCGGCCTCGAAAGCGCCCAACGCAGCTTTTTCACTCAAGTATTTTTCCAGACAATAGGATCAGGCCATCATTTCTCATAGCTTTGAACATATCTGATCCCTCCGCATTCTTGTAACCGCCCGTGAGCAAACAACTTATTTGGCGCACAGAACGGAGACGAAGGTGCTTTACGTGTTGGCGCGTGAGGTTAGCCCATCGATTAGCGGTCTCCGAAAATTTCATAGAAGACTGGAGCTGAAAAATGCGATTGCGATGTGACAAGCACTTCCGACTCACCGTTTGGTTTATAGCTTTGCTGCTCTTGTTGCCGACTCTGGTGTCGGCGCAGAGCGTGATAACAGGGGGCCTCACTGGAAACGTGACCGATCCTTCAGGTTCGGCAATTGCGGGTGCCGCGGTGAACTTAAAAAACCAGGCCACGGGGGAGATCCTGTCTGCGACTACCGGATCGACGGGCGTCTATCAATTCACCCTGCTTAAGCCGGGTATGTACGTCGTGTCGGTATCATTAACTGGCTTTAAGCAGGTGAGTGAGACAGTCGAGGTTCTTCTGGGGCAAACTGCGCTTGCCAACGTAAAGCTGCAAGTTGGCACTATTTCGGAAACCATTACGGTCACGGAACAAGGCTCGTTGCTGCAAACCGAAGACGCCAACATCTCCTCGAATTTCGATACGAACCAGATTCAAAATATCCCGAACCCTGGCGGCGACATTACCTACGTGGCCCAGACCGCGCCGGGCATCACCATGAACAACGCGACAGGCGGTGGCTACGGCAACTTCAGCGCCTTCGGTCTTCCTGGCACCTCCAACCTTTTCACCGTCAATGGCAACGACTACAACGATGCGTTCTTGAACCTGAACAATTCAGGCTCCAGCAATTTGCTGCTGGGCGGCAATGAACTGCAGGAAGTTGCGGTGGTGAGCAACGGTTACACCGGACAATATGGCCGTCAGGCAGGCGCTCAAATCGATTACAGTACGAAGTCCGGCAGCAACGCTTTTCACGGCGACGCGGTTTACAACTGGACAGGCCGGGCGCTCACCGCTAACGACCCCCTTAACAAAGCCCACGAGCTTGCTTCAGACTCGCCTAATACGAGACCATTTGAAAACAACAACCAGTGGGCGGCTTCCCTGGGCGGTCCGATCCTAAAAGACAAAGCGTACTTCTTCGTGAATACCGAAGGAATCCGGTACATTTTCGGTGCAATCCAGCCCGTCAGCGTGCCCACGCCAGCTTTTGAGAGCTTCGTGCTGGGAAATGTTCCTGCAGATGCGGCAACGCAGGCGTTCTATGCGAATGTTTTCAAGCTATACAACAACGCCCCCGGTATCGGCAATGCGAAACCAAATGCCAACAGCTGCCCGGGATTCCTGACCGCGCCAGGGGCCACAGGTGGTGCTTGCACCGAGAGCTTTTCGCAGTCCGTATCCAGCGGAAACAAGGAATGGTTGCTCAGCGGTCGGGTGGACTACAATTTAGGGGCAAACGACAAGATCTTCGGCCGGGTCAAATTCGATCGGGGAGTGCAGCCGACTTACACCGACCCAATTAACCCTGCGTTTAACAATTCGAGCATTCAGCCCCAGGATGAAGGTCAGCTGAACTACACCCACATATTTTCTCCGACCGTTGTGAACAACTTCATCTTCTCCGACCTGTATTACTCCGCGGTTTTCGGCAATTTGAATCCGTCGTCGGCGTTGGGCCTTTTTCCGGGCAACCTTGAATTTCTCGTGGATGGCGCATTGACTCCGCTGGGCACCGGATCGGGCAATCCCAACGGATTCGCCGCAGGTTTCCAGTTCCCAGAAGGCCGTCATGTGGAGCAGTGGCAGTTGGTGGATGACTTGTCGGTGACGCGAGGAAACCACGATTTCAAGATGGGTGTGAACTTCAAGAGAGACGACGTCACGGACTTTACCGCGGCGGAAAACACCCTGTATCCCGAGGTCGACGTCACCTTGTTTGGTTTTGCGAATGATCAAGTTGCGCCTACAGGCTGCAACGTCATGGCGAATAGTCAGCTTGGCTGCGGCAGCATAATTTACAACTTTGCGTCTCAGATCAAACAACCCGTCGCCTTCTATAGCTTCGGCTTGTACTTCCAGGACCAGTATCGCGTCAACTCCAAGCTAAAATTGACGATGACGCTGCGGGCCGATCGCAACTCGGGCGGCATATGCCAGTCCAGCTGCGCCAGCTTGCCCGTTACGCCGTTTAACGACTCGGCGCACGGAGCGACGATTCCATACGATGAATCGTTCCCGACCGGCAATAAAACGATTATTCCGGGGATTGAAAAGGTTATTTTCGAGCCAAGGTTCGGCCTCGCCTGGAGCCCGGTCGGTCAAAATACAGTGATTCGCGGGGGCGTGGGCCTCTTCACTGACCTTTACCCCGGCGGTCTTTTGAGCCTGTTCAACACGAATTTCCCGCAGGTGAACTTGTTCAACGTGCCGACGGGAGGCGTGGCGTTCGACTTGGCGTCCCCGGCATCCACTGCATTTCCGGGCAGCGGCGTGAACCTGGTGACGCAGTGCAACAGCGCCTTTTTGTCGAATTATAACAGCGGCGGAAGTTTGACGACGGGCGGTTCGAGCGGCGGTGGGTACGCGGGCGCAGCTCAGCCGTTTGGAGGTTGCCTTAACTCGCAAGGCGCACTTTCCGTTCCAAACCTGAATGACGTCAGCCGCAACTTCCAGAATCCGAAGTACGTTGAGTGGAACCTTGAAGTACAGCATACCTTCGGGGCGCGCACGGTCGTCTCGGCCAATTACGTTGGCAACCATGGGTATGACGGTTTAGTTTTGAATCCCACCTTGAACGGCTTTGGTTTTGGCAACCTTCCGGCAACCGCGCCAGACCCGCGTGTCGGCCGTGTGGATTATCTCTATAGCGGCGCAGTATCGAACTATAACGGCGTTACGTTCTCCATCCAGGAAAACCAGTGGCGGGGATTGTCCGGCCGCCTCAACTATACGTACTCTCATGCGCTGGACGAGCTCTCGAACGTGCCAGAAGAGCCCTTCAGCGTTATCACCAGCATCCTCACGCAGGTCAATCCTTACGATCTGCGCTCGCAATATGCCTCAGGGGATAACGACGCGCGGCACCAGATATCGGGCAGCTACGTCTACCAACTGCCGTTCAAGAGCGAGAACCGCTTGGTGAATGCAGCCATCGGTGGCTGGATGGTTTCCGGCACGATGTTCTACCGCACCGGATTCCCCTTCAGCATCGTCGACGGCGGAGCGACTGCGAGCCTGGCGGGCAACAACCTGGGAGGTACGACTTCATTTGGTGCAACTATCCTTGCGCAGCCGGTGCCCAGCTTCACCCAGAGGAACTTCAATAACGGGCGAGCCTGTGTGCTGGTTGCATGTTTTACGTCGGCGGATTTAGTGCAGCCCAGCACGGGCTTTATGGGTGATGTGGGCCGCAACGCGTTCCGTGGACCGGGCTTCCTGGGAGGCGACTTGAGCGTTCGGAAGAGTTTTCAAGTCACCGAGCGAGCGACTTTCCAGATTGGTTTGAGCGCCTACAACTGGTTCAACCATGCGAATTATGGTGCGCCTTATCCGAACACCAACGCGCCGTTCTTTGGTCAGGTAGCCTTCATGCAGTTCACGCCGACGTCGCCTTATGGAGCGTTTGCGGCCGCTGCCACGGATCAGAGAATTGCCCAAATCACGGGTAAGTTCATCTTCTGACCGGACCGTCCCCACCTTAGAAAAGGCGGCTCTTCGCGAGCCGCCTTTTTTTTTGACGTCATGTTCAGACGTCTGGAACGCGAATGCGATTCTTCGGTTGTCGTAGACGATTTCCCGGATCACGTGTGCCACATGCCGCAATCCGAACCGGACCGAAGAAGGCCTTCAACTCATCCGGTTGAGCGTCATCTCTAACGACGCCGACCGTTTCAAGAGATTTTATTCTTCATTTTTCTTCATAAGAACACGCCCTTCCCGTGGCACGCGAATCGCGTCTCTGTGGCTGCCTTGTTTCACTTGTGTCGTGTAACGCACCATTGCTCACTGGTACGATAACGGCATTAGTCAGGACTTAGCGCGTCTCTGGGTTAATCGCTGTTGGAGCGCCTTGGGGCACTGATGCCGGAACCAGCGTGGTTCAACGCTTCTGGTACGGATGAAAGATGTAGTCCTTCGCCTTCACCGCAGTGTGGCACGCGTTTCCGCAGTCTGAGAGGCTCTTGGGATCGGCCGCGAACTTGTCCGATGCCGCATCGTAGTTGAACACCGCGTATCCCCATCCGCCGCTTTTCGGAAATCGCTTGCTGTCCTTTTCCATGACAAAAGCTTGAGAAAAGACGTCCGGCACCTCCACGGCGAAAGGGGCCTCCGTGCTCTTCTTAGATTTCCACTGGAGCTTCACGATCATGGAACCCTCCGGGAAAGGCTTGCCGTCCTCCGGCACACCTGCCCTGTACGCCGTGATCATGGTCGGATTGGCAACGATTACCTTAAGCGTTCCGTCAACCCGCGCCGAAGAGGCCGCCACCCAGTCCTCGTATCCCCTGAAATCGGAGAACGCGATTCCACTCGGCGATTTCAGCGAGTACTTGTCCTGCGCGTGCTCCTGCGCGTAAATGACCGTGGCGCTAAGGACGGCGAGGACTGCGGCGGCTATTGCAATCGTGAGCTTGCTTTCGCGCTCCATAGCTGATCCTTCTTAAACAGGATTTTTATTTTGGCTCCCAGATTGGGCGCAGCATATCACAAGCGCCCCCCATTCTTTCCTTCGTTGCCGCGCGGATGCTGTCCAACTCCCGCTTAGTCGCGTTACCGGAGATCTCTAACAACGTCGGCTCTGTCAAGCCATTTATGAGCGCACTTCTCCGTTCACTTCAGAGAGTGTCCTTGTTCGTCGTGTTCTTCGGCCCTGTCGACGACCACGGCTCGCCTGTAATCTTTCGGTCGGTTTCAGTCCGACCCACACATCTCTTCGATCCCAGCTTCAGACCATAATTACTCGTTCAAACTCCCTCTCGCAAGGGAGCGGGATGCCCATTCATGTGGACGGCGTTCTACTGCACACCATCTCCGGTACCGAGCTGTCCCGCGTGCGAACC
>Ga0181522_10000368_pt1 | contig 34919 bp, 29 predicted proteins | sample PEATcosm2014_Bin_27_FD_121103 | JGI IMG/M metagenome (GOLD analysis project Ga0181522, IMG submission 121103) | Peatland microbial communities from MTU Mesocosm Facility, Houghton, MI, USA - PEATcosm2014_Bin05_10_metaG | ecosystem: Environmental > Terrestrial > Soil > Wetlands > Peat | place...
ATTTCCGAGGACGGAAGGAAACCCACAGAGCGCCTTGACGCTCGGATCCCATGGCTGTTGGTCAACCGCCTTACCGAGATCATCACCCTTCAGATCAGGATGCGCTTGCACCCATCGGTCGGCCTCCACAACCTCGTCGGGAAAGGTCGATGCCGCCAGAATCTGCGCGACCAGCGAATCCGGATAGAGCGCGACCGGCGCAACCAGACGCTGCAACTGTTCTGGAGTCTGTTGCGCGTATGGTGGCGGAGCCTGCCCATTGGGCGGTTGAGCTTGAGCTTCTTCCTGCGGAGGAGGAGCGTCTTGCGCTGACAAATTCAGCGGCCAAGTGGCAAACAACAAAGCGAACGACAACAACAAACCGAAAAACTGCCTGTCCAATCGAGGCTTGATAGAAACTGCTTCACTTCCGTAAATCTTCATACTCTTCCTGAACCTCCCTAGCAATTTCATAGCTTGAGGCTTCTAAAGGTAAGGATGCGCGAAACACCGTTCGGGCTGCAATATCCCTTGTCAAGTTTTGTAGCGCACGATGCGCGCCTAACTCGGCTCAAGGTCTGGCACGAGACCGCTCCCGATCCTTGCCTCGATAAGCGGCAATGAACCGCCATGAACATAAACCCGACTGTGCGAACTTAGTCGCGCCGTGGAGCGCGCCTCACCCTGGAAGTCTCGTTCTTTTCGACGCGTATCATCCACGCGGCGCGCAAGGCACCGGTGAGCACATCCTTATTCGCTTTCGCGAGGCGAATGTGTGTGGCTCCGTTTCGTCCCCATCCACCGTGCACAGGCAAAAAAACCTCAGGCAGCTCTCGAACAAATTCCGCCTGCTGCTCCGGCGTGAGCATCAGATTGCCGTAGCCCTCTTTTTCGGAAGCAAGCGTAGCGAAGATCCTGCCTCCAACACGGAAGTCGGCCGCTCCCATGTGCGAGCCTTCTTCGACGCCTTCAAAGCCGAGGGCAATCCGGCGGAAATCCGATGGTCTCATGGGCACGCGCTACACCCGCAAACACAAATCGATCTCATCGCTCTCATCGGACGGGAAATGTTTGCCACGGTCGGCAAACCACGCTACCGCAGGATGGAATGACCGTCAACATCACGCTGGCTGCCACGGCGGTCGTAGCCGTCTGCGCGTATTACACCTTCGCATGGCTGCTGTCTGGTCGCGTCCCGAAATCGGGCGTTCTGATCCCGTCTTATGAACCTCCTCGCGGACTTTCGCCGGCGATGCTTCGATACGTGTGGAAGGAGCAATTTGATGATCGAACATTTTGGGCTGGCGTAATGAGCCTGGCCGCCAAAGGCCTCGCAACCATCCACGCCGAGAATGGCGTCACGCACTTCGGACCAACGGAAGCAGCGAACCGGAAACAGTCGCTTCCCGATGAGGAAGAGATTTTGCTCGCTCGCCTCTTGCGAGGCCGTCCGAAGAGAGGGATGCTGATTTCGATGCTCGATCCCCGGACGGCACCTGCCGCCAGTGATATGGCGGTCTCCCTCCACCGCAGAGCCGTCGGCCGATGGTTCGAGGAGAACCGAGTATTTGCGGGGATCGGAATCGGCCTGTCCATTGCTGCGATATTTGCGCTGGCGCAACCCCGCCGCATCGAGCAATGGGGCGTAATTGTATTCGCAATCGCCATGATGGCACCTGCCGCCTTCTATCTGTTTTTCCTGGCCATAAGAACGCGCGATGTCTGTCGGTCGTTGCGCGAGCAAATTGATCGCACGCTCGTTTGGCGCGCTGCAGGACTTCTGGCCTTCATGATCTCATGCAGTGCTGCCATCGTATTGGGTGCCGTCGTTCTTGGCGGTGATTTTGGATGGCCGTTGCTTGCCATCACTGCCTTCCTGACGATCCTGAATGTGTTTCAGTTGCAGTGGATGAAGGCACCGACGCAGGATGGAGAAAAACTCATCACAGAAATCGAAGGCTTTCGACTGTTTCTGAAAACCGTGGAACAGTTGCCCATGCAAAGATCCGATGCACCGGGCGAAAAAGCGGGCTGTACGAAAAATATCTGCCTTATGCCCTGGCCCTCGAGGTGGAGCAAGCCTGGGGCGATCAATTTCTTGCCCTGGCCTCCACGTTCCATCAGAACGCCGGCCTTGCGGGGGCGGAGTCGTTCTATTTGGGAATGTGGAACGGCAAACCGGTCGAGGTCGTGTATAAACCCGAACCATCGAAAGGCCGAGCATTCTGACCGGCGCTCCGCCGCACAGCATGCTGTTTCTGACCTCGTTCGTATCGATCTCACGCTACCAGGCGGCGCCCCACTTCCTCGCTGCGTGTGGACGTCCTTGCAATGCCGGGCAAATGCACGCCGCAATCTGTCTTCATAATCCGCCTTGGTCGGGCCTATGGTGATCGGACGCTGCCAGAAACCTGGTTTCGGCGGTCAGCACGCACACTCGGCCTCCACCGGAGTGTCGCCCTGCCATCGTGTCCCACTTAAACATGGCTTTTCCATGCCCCTTAGTTCCCGGCACACCGAACCGGATTGCCCAGGTATTAACGTTAAACATGTACCGCTCGAGATCGCTGACTTCCGCAATTGCTCCATGATATGTTGACTGAGCGCGCGAGAGTGCATCGCAAGCCTATGATCCGCTCCTATCGAGGCGTCATACCGCAATTCCCCGAAACCTGTTACATCGACGACTCCGCTCAGTTGATCGGCGACGTGATCGTGGGTGAACACTCGAGTGTCTGGATGAATGCCGTCCTGCGCGGCGATGTCCACGAGATTCGCGTCGGCCACTACTCCAACATTCAGGACAACTGCGTTCTCCATGGTATGAAGGAACAATACGGCGTCCACCTGGGTGATTACGTTACCGTGGGCCACAGCGCCATCCTGCACGGGTGCACCATAGAAGCCCGCTGCCTGATCGGTATGGGTTCCATCATTCTTAATGGCGCGGTCATCGGATCCGGTTCGATCATCGCTGCCGGCACATTAATCCCTGAGAAAACGATTGTAGAGCCCTATTCTCTCTGGATGGGTTCTCCGGGAAAGTTCCGCCGTAAGCTCGACGAATCCGACCAGGCCACAATCCTTCGCTATTCCGAAAATTACGTCGGCTACAAGAAGTCCTACTTGCTGGAGAGAAAAAGTTCTTAGCGATCGCGAGCGGAACATCCGAGCGATTGACTCCGCATACCACGCTCGGATAGGTGAGGATCGCCGTAACCCGAACCGCAGTCTTATGGACGTTGGGACAAACGGACGTGCTCGCGGATTGTAGTTTTTTCGCCTCCTTCAACATAACCGCACCGGGAAAAACTGTCGGAGAACCACGACGGAGCCAGATCGCTATGCGATACGCAGGGGGTGCAGGATGAACGCGCCATGCGCCTCTTGTGCCTCCAAGGCGTCAGACATCACCACAATTCCCAATATCGCCATACAGATTTTCATAGAAAAACGGGCTAGCGTAATACCAACGTCCTGATATCCACCGGGAATCAGACGGAGACACTTGACGCGCAAGTAAGAAATAAGAAACCGGAAGTAACTGCGATTGCTGAGGAATCGCAAATCGTTGCGGCCGAGATATCGCTAAGTCCGAACGGATCGGTGCAAACGGTCTGGGCGTGAAAGAGTATCGGTCTCGGAATGAGGAGTTCCTAAGCGGAGCCGAGGCCATTCTGGGAAGCGAGGTGAGATACAAAGTTACGCGGACCGTATCACCTTCGCCAGGTCCCTCGTCATTCCACCGTTGGCTGAAATGACGTACCGTGCACGCCAAAAGAGAATCCGTTTCAGAACTATTGCAAACGCTGGAAATCGGTGTACAATTCCAGCCGGTTTTGAATACCACTAACGAATGATGGCGATACAGATTTAATGATTACTCGTCCAGACGCGTGCCCACAGGCCCCAGGCAAGAGGCTTTCACGCTTGCCCACTTCAATGAAAGGCTCCCGGTTATGGAGAACGACATAGCTTATGAATGTGAAGAGCTGGCTTTGTAGTTCAGTTTTAGCTGTCGTATTTGTCGCACCGGTATTCGCTGGAACAAACGAAGGCGCGGAAACGAAATCGAATTCCGCCGCCACAGCAGCCACCACATCGAGCACGGCCGAACCGGCTGCCGCTCCGGCAAATCCTGCCGCCCCATCTCCGGTTCCGTCTCCGAATCCCTCACCGAGCTTGTCTCCAACATCGGCCCTCGCGACCGGGAACGCCAAGATGGCGGCGCTTCTAAATGCGCTGGTAGCAAAAGGAGTGCTCGCCCCAACCGAGGCAAACGCGATTCGGAACGCTGCTCCGGAAGCCGGGTTTCAACTCCTGGTCGAAGCCCTCAGCCGCAAAGGCATCCTGAGCGCAGCCGATCTGACAGCGGCCAATCCGGAGCCGCAACCTGCCGCCGCAGCGGCAGCTCCGCAGCCCGAGAATGAAAGCATGTCTTCCTCGCTGAGTGTCACCGAGGCGGAACCGCAACAACCCACGCCGCAGACACCTCGCCCCTCCCGTGTGGCAGGCGAAGTGCCTCCTCCCCCGGCCGGGGTGGTACCGGCCGTGACTCCCATCCGTGTGTTCCCGGTTGACCCCCCCAAGTCCGGCGCCCTGGCTGGCATAAAAGCGGGCCCGATCACGCTTGCTCCTTACGGATTTATCAAGGCTACGGTCGTCCATGACAGCAGCGACCCCGATGGCGATGACTTCCCGTTTCCGGGCGTATGGCTGAATGCCGGAGGTAACTCGACCTTCAACACCGGCCCAACCGAGGATCCCGAAGTCCACGTCAAGGCGCGCTCCACCCGCTTCGGGATGAACTTCGAATGGCCGGACGTTTCGAAGAAGATCACGCTGACCGGCAAGATCGAGGGCGACTTCGAAGGCAACTTCAGCGAAGTCGACAACCGCGACGTAACCTCGATTCGCAATAATGAACCGCAACTCCGCTTGGCCTTTGTCCGCTTGGATTACCATGCCAGCGATGCCACCGACATTTTCTTCGTCGGCGGGCAGGACTGGACGCTTTTCGGATCCGGGGCGCTGATGAACATAGTGGAAACGACGTTCAACGGCGCATTTTGGGGCAACGCCTGGACCCGGTCGCCACAACTGCGGGTCGGTTTCATCCAGACGCTCGAGAAGGGGCGCCACGTCAACCTCGAGGGTCAATTCGGGGTTATGATGCCCAGCACCGGTGAGATTCTGAAGCTCGGGACAACCGGGCTGGCCGGCCAGCTCGGGGAAGGCGAGCGCGAGGGTGCCGACTCCGACCGTCCCGAATACGAAGGCAGGGTGGCGCTCAGTTACCAGATTGACAAGGCCACGGGAGTCGCTCCAGCGCAGATCTCTCTGGCCGGATTCCATTCCCGGCGCACCTCCATCGTCCCAAACAGCTCCTACTCTTCCTGCGCTGGAGGCTTGAACACATTGGATTGCTCCCTGCAGTCTGCTTTCCCGAACGGCTTTCAATCTTCCAGCACCTTGTGGGGCGGCCAAGTCGTGGCGCAAGTGCCCACACGATGGTTCACCTTGACGGCAAGCGCCTACAAGGGAGGCGACCTGCGCTTCTACCTGGGCGGCCAACTCAGCACTTTCGCCACCGATACTGGCGGGCTGACTGGCGTATCCACCGAGTACCTAACGGCGGATGGCGGACCGCTGGCTGCTGCCGGTGCCGCCGTCCTCGGTTGCACCGCCGCACTTGTTGCCGGCGCATGCCCGGCCGGGAGCGCCGTGGTTGCTCCGGAGCGGCCGATCCGGTCATTTGGCGGCTTCGTCCAACTCGGCTTGCCGCTTTCCCGCTGGTTCAATGCCGACCCGAAAGGCCACAACGCGGGCTGGCAGCTTCACTTAACCGTTGGCAAGGATCAGGTCGTCGATCGGGACGAGAACAATCCTGGCTTCACTCCCAATGCCAACGTTTTGTCACCATTGCCCCTTTTGATGGGCAAGAGTGCCATAGCAACCTTGTACTACAAAATCAACACTTGGGCCTCGTTCGGCCTTGAGCAGTCGATTTATGCTACCCGTTTGAAAGACCAAATCACACTGTACACAATTGCTGGAAACCCATCGAACGAATGGCAAGATCACCGCACCGAGTTCGGGCCGATCTTTACCTTCTAGACCGGTTCGTGCACCCTGGCGGGACAAAGATTGGGCCCGTCAGGGTGCGCGGTCGCTAGCTATTGTGCAGGACCCGCCAAAGGGATCACAATGTACCGACTCTGCGACATCGGCTCCCGGATTCGTCCTGAAAACCGGAACGGGTCCAATGCACGCCGGGTTCGGAGGAGTGGTTTTGATGAGTATCTGTAGAGGGGCGGTGCTGCTGACAGCTGTTCTTTTCGTAACCATGTTCGCCAACGCCACATCGCGTAGCGACATGATGCGCCTCACGGTGTTGGATTCTGAAACACGATCGGTGAGCTTCGACTACAATGGCGTTCCCAACAACTGCGATCAACTCACTTTCGACGCTTATTGCCGTTCCAGTAGAACTCCGCAACTGACGAGTATCTTACTGGTGCAGGAGGGCGATAAACCGCCGTTCCGCATCAGTTGCACGATTGAATCGAAATTTTCGAGATGCGAGCCGTTCCTCAAAGGCACAACTTTCGATGCGCGAAGAGAAAAACACGGCGTCACCCTCTACTACGTGGATGACAAAGGCAAGGCGCGAAAAGAGTTTTATACGCTGGTTGATCCGAGTGGAAAGCCAATGGCGGCCGCGTCCGTGGTTGCGGCCGCTCCGGTCGCAGCGGCTTCTGTTGCGGCGCCCGCGGCGCCTCAGCCCCGTGTTCCGAGCAGTGTTTCGACGGGCGCTGCCCGCACCAGCCCGCCCGCGGCAGTTGCGCCGGCACAGAGCGCGGGCGCTCCTGGTCCCGGTTGGGTGCGAGCCGTCAATCCGGAAAGAGTGGCGCAGGAAGTTCGGTGCAGTTTCACCTCAACCCCGGCGGGCGCAGAAATCGCCGTGGACGGCCTATACGTGGGCAACACCCCCTCCGCTGTCGGACTTATCACCGGAACCCATGTCATTGTTCTGTCGATGCCGGGATTCGCCGAGTGGAAGCGTGAACTTTGGGTGGCGCCGGATTCAGTTTTGAACGTAACGGCCAACTTGCAAAAGACGGAGCGCTGAGCCCGATGGCTGTCGCGCCAGGAATTTCAACTTCTGCCTGGGGTTGGATAGCTGTTTATTACCGCCAGGAAGTGGTGGGTTAGTACAGGAGAAAAATACAGCAGACACACGGAGGAAGGTATGGCGATAGCTGTGGCAGGAACCGGAAAAGCGGAGTACAGCATCTGGCGCGTGATCATGGCCTCGTCTGTCGGCACCATGATCGAGTGGTACGACTTCTACATCTTCGGCAGTCTAACAGCAGTCCTGGCCCTGAAGTTTTATCCCCCAGGGAATGACACTTTCGCCTACCTCGCCTACCTTGCGACCTTCGCGGTTGGCTTTCTGGTGCGCCCTTTCGGTGCGCTGTTCTTTGGGCGCATCGGCGACCTGGTCGGCCGCAAATACGCCTTTATCGTGACCCTCTCCATCATGGGCTTTTCCACCTTTGTCATCGGCCTGTTGCCTTCCTTCAAGACGGCAGGCTGGTTCGCACCGGTCGTACTGCTGGCGATCCGCATCTTGCAGGGGCTGGCGCTCGGCGGAGAATACGGCGGCGCCGCAGTTTATGTCGGCGAGCACGTCCCCGACAACAAGCGCGGCTTCTACACCAGCTTCATCCAGATCACCGCCACGCTCGGTCTGTTCGTCTCCCTCGTCGTGATTCTGGTCACGCAGAACTCCATGTCGAAGGAAGACTTCGCCAACTATGGCTGGCGCATTCCTTTCCTTGTCTCGATCATTCTGGTGATAATCTCGCTCTACATTCGCCTGAAGATGAAGGAATCGCCGATCTTCACCGAGCTCAAGGCCGCGGGCATGACGTCCACGCAGCCACTTACCGATGCGTTCACCAAATGGGCGAATCTGAAACTCGTCCTGATTTCGCTCTTCGGAGCGACCGCCGGTCAGGGCGTGGTCTGGTATACGGGGCAGTTCTACGCTCTTTTCTATATGCAGACCGTCCTGAAAGTGAATGTCAAGACCGCCAACATCGTGGTCGCCATCGCTCTTCTCATCGGGATGCCGTTTTTCACCGTGGTGGGAGCGCTTTCCGACCGGATCGGCCGGAAGAAACTCATGATGACGGGCTGCCTGCTCGGCGTCCTCTTCTACATCCCGATCTACAAAGGCATGGAACGCGCCGCCGGTAACAATGTGGTCACGGTAAAATCATCACGCAACAAGGTGACGGGCGCAATCGCGCTCACCGCCATGACGACTGACGCGACCGGTGCCTTGGTTCCTGCCAAGGAAGCTCCCGCTCCGAATACCACCATGCTGGTGCTTTGGGTGTTCGTGCAGGTTCTCTTCGTATGCCTCGTATACGGCCCGATCGCTGCCTACCTCATCGAGGCTTTCCCGGCGAAGATTCGCTACACTTCGCTTTCTCTGCCCTATCACATAGGAAATGGAGTGTTCGGAGGGTTATTGCCGTTGATAGGTCTGTCGTCGGTCGCCGCGACCGGGAACATTTATGCCGGCCTCTATTACCCAATGATTGTGGCCGGGGTCACTTTTGTCGTCGGCAGTCTGCTGCTGCGCGAGACTCACGGTGTACGGATCTGGGACGAGGCCGGAGGTCGTATCGCGGCGGCAGATTGATCATTTGGTGCTTCCAACGCGCCGGCCTTCCCTGCCGTCGGAAAGCCGGCGCCAAACCCCTGACCCCGCAAACTGCGGAAGCGCTGGCGGAGCACTGCCAGTGTGTATCATAAGTTCAGGCAATCCAATCAAGGTGTAACCAATATGGCGGAAATAGCCCAGAAACCACAGGTGGTAAGCGAAACCACCGAGGCTCAGATCGCGGTCCATTGGCGGGAGGAGGAATATTATTATCCCTCCGCGAAGTTTGTCGGCCAGGCGAATCTGACCGATCCCGGCATTATCGAACGCTTCAGTGAGAAAAATTTCCCCGAATGCTTCCGCGAGTACGCCGATCTGCTGAGCTGGGATCAGTACTGGCACACCACCCTGGACACGAGTGACCCACCCTTCTGGAAGTGGTTCGTCGGCGGCAAGATCAACGCCTCCTACAACTGTGTCGACCGCCACCTCACGAAGTACAAAAACAAGGCTGCATTGATTTTTGTACCCGAACCGGAATCGGAAGCACCGGTATCCGTCACTTATCGCGAACTCTACGTGAGAGTGAATGAATTCGCCGCTCTGCTGCGCGATTTCTGCGGCCTGAAGAGTGGAGATCGCGTCACGATTCACATGCCCATGGTCCCCGAGTTGCCGATCACCATGCTGGCGTGTGCCCGCCTCGGCGTAATCCACTCGGTTGTGTTCGGAGGTTTCAGCGGCGAGGCTTGCGGCCTGCGCGCCGCCGATTCCGGAAGCCGCGTACTCATCACCATGGATGGTTACTATCGCAACGGAAAGATGATCGACCACAAGGCCGGTGCCGATATCGCGCTGAATACTGCCAAGCAGGAAGGCCAGGCCGTCGACAAGGTCCTCGTCTGGAGGCGCCACGCAGGCAAGGATGCCTCTGCTTCGCCGTTTGTGAAAGGGCGCGACTTCGTGGTCAACGAAGTGCTGGAGAAATACATCGGTAAAATCGTGCCTCCCGTCCCCATGGATGCGGAGGCGCCGCTGTTTCTTATGTACACCAGCGGCAGCACCGGAAAGCCGAAAGGCTGCCAACATCGCACCGGAGGTTATCTCTCCTATGTGGCTGGCACCTCCAAGTACATTCAGGACATTCATCCCGAGGATGTGTATTGGTGCATGGCTGACATCGGCTGGATCACCGGCCATTCCTATATCGTTTACGGTCCCCTCGCCTTGGCCGCGACCAGCGTCCTCTATGAAGGCGTCCCTACTTACCCCGACCCCGGTCGGGTATGGAGAATCGCGGAGCGCCTGGATGTCAACATCTTCCACACCTCCCCGACCGCCATTCGCATGTTGCGCAAGTCAGGACACGATGAACCCGCCAAGTACAACTACCATTTCAAGCACATGACCTCGGTCGGAGAACCGATCGAACCAGAGGTCTGGCGCTGGTACTACGAAACCGTCGGCAAGCGCGAGGCTGTCATTGTCGATACCTGGTGGCAGACCGAGAACGGCGGCTTCCTGTGCAGCACAAAACCGGCGTTGGATCCGATGAAGCCGGGAAGTGCGGGCCCGGGAATGCCCGGAATCTATCCGGTGATTTATGACGAAAACAACGAACTGGTAACCGCAGGGTCAGGCAAGGCAGGCAACATCTGCATACGGAATCCATGGCCCGGAATCATGCAAACCATCTGGGGCGACCGCGACCGTTTCGTCAGCCAGTACTATCGGAAATACTCGAAGAATCCCGGCAGCAAGGATTGGCATGATTGGCCATATTTTGCGGCTGACGGAGCCGTGCTTGCCGCGGATGGCTATTTCCGCATCCTCGGCCGCGTCGACGATGTTATTAACGTGGCCGGACACCGTCTGGGCACGAAGGAAATCGAGTCTGCCTGCCTGACCGTTCCCGAGGTAGCAGAAGCGGCGGTGGTGCCGGTCGTGGACGAAATTAAAGGTCGCGTGCCCGAAGTCTATATCGTCCTGCAACCGGGCATCGAGTCGAGCCCTGCCATTGTGGAAAAGGTCAATAAGGTCATTGAAACCATGATTGGCAAGATTGCCCGCCCGCGAAGGATCCTTATCGTTCCGGATATGCCAAAAACACGCTCTGGCAAGCTTATGCGTCGTGTTCTGGCGGCTGTATCCAACAACCTGAGTACGGGAGATATCTCGACCTTGGCCAATCCCGACGCTGTCGAAAAGGTCCGGGAGATGGCCCAAGGCAAGGAACCGGTTGCGCTAACCGATGGGCCCGAGGACCTGAAAAGATTCGGAAGCGTGGACTAAAAAGAGCGGATTCAAAGAAGGCTGAGGCTATCCGGCCTTTGAAGGAGCGATGTTCAAGCCCGGTGAAGAGCCGGGCGCGTACGCCCGGCTCGTGACTGCTCACTTCTTCTCGTCATCCTTCTTATCCTTATCCTTGTCCTTGTCGTCTTTCTTTTGGTCTTTGCCCTCATCCTTGGGCTTAATCGAAAGCAACTCAACCTCGAAGATCAGGGTCGCATCGGGCCCAATCTCCGCTCCGGCACCACGCTCGCCATAAGCCAGGCTCGAAGGAATGACCAGCTGCCATTTCGATCCAACTGGCATAAGCTGCAGCGCTTCGGTCCATCCTTTAATCACCTGACCGACGCCAAATGTGGCTGGCTGCCCGCGCTTGTAAGAACTGTCAAATTCCGTTCCATTGATCAGAGTGCCGCGATAGTTGCAGACCACTGTGTCGCCAGCCACCGGCTTCGGCCCTGTGCCGGCGGTCAAAATTTTGTATTCCAGACCGCTCGGCAACGTAACCACGCCATCTTTACCCTTGTTCTCCGCCAGAAAAGCTTCGCCTTCCTTCTTGTTCGTAGCCGCGGCCTCTTGTGCTTTTTCCTGCTGCTGTTTGCGAACCTCGTTCTGCACTTCGGTGAGCACCCCCTTCGCTTCCTCTTCCGTCAGACGCGTCTTGGTGCCAGTCAGAGCGTCCTTTAATCCCTGGGATACGAGAGCGGGGTCTACTTGCACCGATTGCTTTTTCAGGTTCGCCCCAAGGCCCTGCCCGAGATTCATTCCCAGGGCATAGCTGAACTTTTGCTTTCGCGTTGTAAGCGCCGGAGCGGTCGTCTTCGCCGCGGTTCCCGTTTTCTTTGCCGGAGTTGTGGCCGATGGGGCCGAAGGAGTCGTTGCCGGCGCGGTACTTGCTGGAGGCTGTTGGGCATAGCCATCCCCAGCCAGCATAGTCGACACGGCCAATAGTAGTGCTGTCATCAAAGATCTTTGCATTCACCTATTGTCCCATAATTTTCCATCCAGGCAGGGTTCCCGGGTACTCCTTAATGCACTCGGTGGCAAAACACTTTTTGTGTCCACGGGCACATCTTTCGATGGGGAGAGCGCTATAATGCCCAGCATGAAAACCGTAGCCCGGTTTTGTTCGCTTGCCGTGATCGTCTCGTTAACTACAGCCAGCACCGCCAAGATTCTGGTCCAACTGAAGGACGCTCAAGGCAAGGTCGCAGGCAGCGCCATTCTGTGGGAATCCGGTCCAGGCATAGAGATGGAAGTAAATATCGAGAACCTGCCGCCCGGCGAACATGCCATCCACTTTCATCAGAATGCAAAGTGCGAGGCCCCGGACTTCAAGTCGGCGGGACCGCATTTCAACCCCGACAACAAAAAACATGGACTGGAAAATCCGGAAGGCCATCATGCCGGTGACGGTCCGAACTTCACCGTCGGCGCAAACGGCAAAGCGCACTTCAAGAGAGAAGATAAAGACGTAAACCTCGGCGCCGACAGCCACTCCCTGTTCAGCAATGGAGGCACAACCCTGATCATCCACGCCAAGGCCGACGATCAGAAGACCGATCCCGCAGGAAACGCTGGCGACCGTATCGCCTGCGGAGTCATCACAAAATAGCTGAACAGCTTCGGTCAGGGCAGGGACGCTTTATTTCGCACCACGACTCGCCTGGCTCATCCTCCGCGAAGCGAAGGACCCAAACATTCGTCATGCTTGGCCGACGTGCTCGGCTCAAGATAACAAACAAGCCTGAATCGCTACTTTCCGAACTCGAGATCGCTATCGCCCCGCCGGAACGTAGATCGCCGGAATACTCATCTTGTTCACCATCTCGTTCAGCGCCACCAAATCCTTGGACATCAGCGCGCGGCACTCGGCCAGCAGCGGTTCGGCCTCTTTTTGCAGTTTGTCGAATACCTCATATTGCTGCCGGGTAGGAGCAACATCCGCCGAGTCGACGCTGAATTCGAGGCTGTGCAGTCGCTCGTCAATCAGCACCGGGTAATTCAGATTGGACTCCGAACTCTTCGCGTGCACCTGCAGCAACTGCGACTCCAGATCGTAGCTTTTCTTGTCGAAATCCTTGGTAGCCGAGACGAGCGATGCGTAACGGGCGTCATCCCCAAACCGCTTGCCGAGCGCGCGAATCTGCACCCGCACCTCGCGGATCGTCCCAACCGCCTCATGGATCTCCGAAATCTCAGCCACAATCTTGCGTCCCAACTCGGTCTGCTTCTCGACCTCTTCGTTCGACACCTTGACCCGCTGATCCAGCTTCACTTCAAGAGTTTCCGTATATGGCTTACCCTCAACCGTCAGTCGCACCTGATACGTCCCCGGTGCCGCCATCACACCCTGATTGCGGAATTCCGCCGCCGGTTCCCCCGCCAGCGGAGTCGCTCCCTCCGAGCGTAAATTCCAGGCAAAGCGGTTCAAGCCCGCATCGGCCGGAATCTTCTCATTAGGAGGCGTCTGATCGGGCCACTCTGGCGGCGTCTCTGCCACCTTGCTTTCCTCGTTGGAGTATCGCCGCACGATCTTGCCCGACGCATCGAGAAACTCAAGCGCCACCACTCCCTTGGGCGCAGCCGGCAAATAGTAATAAATAATCGCGCCAGAAGGAGGATTCTGGCCGACCGGCTGTCTACGCTCATAGAACTCAGGCCAGCGCAGGCGATAGGTCAGTCGTGGCTTGTAAAGCACAGCTTGAGTCGCCGACGATCCATTCGCACTCACCGCGCGCAGTGGCGTAATGTCATCAAGAATCCAGAAAGAGCGCCCATGGGTAGCCACCACCACATCGTCATTCTTAACGATCAAGTCGTGTATCGGAGTGTTCGGCAAATTCAGCTGCAGCGATTGCCAACCCGCTCCGCCATCGAATGAAACGAATATCCCGGTCTCAGTCCCGGCGAAGAGCAGGTTCTTCCGCACCGGGTCTTCACGCACCGCATGGGTATAAGCGCCATCCGGAATCCCATTGGTAATCTTCGTCCAGGTCTTGCCAAAATCGCTGGTCTTGAAAATATAAGGCTTCAGGTCGTCAATCTTATGCGTGTCGACCGCGGCATAGGCCGTGCCTGCATCGTAAGGCGAGGCCTCAATCAGACTCACCAGGCTCCACTCCGGTATTGCCTTGGGCGTCACGTTAGCCCAATTCTTGCCTCCGTCGCGCGAAAGTTGAATCAAGCCATCGTCGGTTCCCGCCCACAGCAAATCTTTCTGCACCGGCGATTCCGCAATCGTAAATACGGTGTCGTAGTACTCGACCGAGGTATTGTCCTTGGTCAGCGGGCCGCCGGAAGAAACCTGCTTGCTCTTATCATTGCGCGTCAGATCAGGACTGATCGCCGTCCAGCTTCTGCCTTCATCGGCGCTCTTGAAGACGCGCTCGCCGGAGGTGTAGATCACGTTCGGGTCATGCGGCGAAATCACAATCGGCTGCGTCCATCCCAGACGATATTTCAGATCGCCAACCCCGTGGCCTGAGCTATCTTCCGGCCAGACCGTGATGTCCTGCTCCTGATTGCTGCGTCGATCAAGGCGCGTAACCGCGCCTCCACCGGAGCCCGCATAAATAATGTTCGAGTCCCGAGGGTCGGGTGCAATGTATCCGCTCTCACCGCCACCCGCGTCAAACCAGTGTTGACGCCCGATGTAGCCATCGTCGGTACGTGTGGCTATGCCAACGGTCGTGTTGTCCTGCTGCGCACCATACACCTTGTAGAGAAAATCGTTATCCGCCGCAACGTGATAGAACTGCGCCGTCGGCTGGTTATATTCCGTGGACCAGGTCTTGCCGCCGTCGACCGAGATCGAGGCGCCGCCATCGTTCGAGTTGATCATGCGATTCGGATTCTGCGGATCGATCCAAAAACCGTGATGATCGCCGTGCGGGGCCGGCAAAAGGCTCAGTGTCTTGCCCCCGTCGGTCGAACGGAACGCGCCCGTGTTCAGCATGTACACGGTATCCGCACTCTTCGGATCGGCAAAAATATGTGAGAAGTACCACGCCCGCTGCGTGAGCCGCTGGTCGTCATTCACGCGTGACCAGGTTTCGCCGCCATCGTCGGAGCGATACAACCCACTCTCTTTCGATTCGATCAACGCATAAACGCGATTCGAATCCGCCCCGGAAACGCTAACCCCGATGCGCCCGAGAATGCCTTCCGGCAGTCCCTTGCCTTCAAGGCGCTTCCAGGTATTTCCGCCATCGGTCGAGCGATATAATCCGCTGCCCGGACCGCCGCTCTCAAATCCCCAGGGCAAACGCTGGATCTGATAAAGCGCGGCAAACATCACGTTCGAATTATGCGGATCGACCGCCAGATCAATCCCGCCCGATTTGTCATCCTTGTAAAGGATCTTGTCCCAGGTCTTGCCGCCATCGGTGGTGCGAAAAATGCCGCGCTCGGTATTCGGCCCATAGGCGTGGCCAAGCGCCGCGATCAGCACATGGTCCGAATTGCGGGGATCAATCCAAACGCGAGCTATGTGCTCGGTGTCCTTCAATCCGATGTGCTGCCACGTCTTGCCGCCATCGGTCGTCTTGTACATGCCGTCCCCATAAGAAATATTTCCGCGCAGGCAGGACTCGCCCGTTCCGACATAGATCACGTTAGGATTCGACTCCGAAACCGCAATTGCACCGATCGACGAGATTACGCTTTTGTCGGAAATGGGTTCCCAATCAACGCCCGCATTCGTGGTCTTCCACACACCTCCTGCGACACCGCCGAAATAATAGGTAAATGGATCTCCCGGTATGCCAGCCACGGCCAGCACACGCCCGCCACGATAGGGCCCGATATCGCGCCACTTCATTCCCTTGAACTGCGCTTCGTTATAGGACTGCCCCGACGCCGAAACCGCCAGGCTTGCAACCAGAACACACCAACGCACCAGACTCAACAATTTCATCGAAGCCCCCGAACCCGATCTGAATCAACGGACCTGAATGGACGCATCAACCAGAAGACTCTACGACGCAGAAAAGAAGACCGATAATAATAACGCATTCCGGTCGCTGCGAAAGTCTGCAGCAGATTTTCGCGCGCATTGGACATCAAGTCACCCTCACCGCCCAGTCCGAACCACCGCCCGGTTTCAATTCGCATAAAGAAATTCGAGCGCGTCCGGAAACCGAGCCGCCCAGGCTGACTCGTTGTGGGTAGCGCCTTCGTCGATGCGAACTCTTAGCCGTCCGTCATCCAACCCCGCCCCGCGCAGAACGGATTCCAGTTTGCGAACATCCTCGACAATTCTCGCGTCTCTCGCCGGGTCTCCCGTCTCCTCTGTCCCCATCCCGAGGTACACGCGCGCAGGCCAGTTGCGAACGGACCGGCACTCATCGATGATTTTCCCGTTGGCCACGAAGAGCGAGGGGCTCTCGATCAATAGCCTTCCAAACACGCCCGGCGCAGCCAGTTCGGTGTACAAAGTTATCAAACCGCCCAGAGACGAACCGCCCAAGCCGGTATGTTCCGCACCTTTCAATACCGGATAACGCTCTTCAATCAGCGGCATGACTTCGCGCCGCAAAAATTCCGGATAGCATTTTCCCCTCGGGTTTTTAACTTTCGGATCTCCTGCAGTGTAAGGAATGTATTCGCGAGCTCGACCCTTCGTATTGTCGATGCCAATGATAATGAGCGGGCGGATTTTTCGTTCAGCGATCAGCCGCGTTGCGGTCTCGCCCACCCGCCAGTGAACTCCGGCAAACGCGGTCGCCCGATCAAACAGATTCTGTCCATCGTTCAAAAAGAGAACCGGATAGCGTACCTCTCCCCAACCGTCGTAATCAGGAGGCAGCCAAACCCGCAAGAGGCGAGTGTTTCGAAAAACCTGGCTTCGGATCTCATGCAACCACAAGCTGCCCGAGGCAACTGGCACCGCGATCGGGGGAGCTGACCCTGTTCTGGATTCTCGAGTTCGAGATAGGGGCATGGAGTGAATCGAGGTCGTATCGGTGCCTGTTACAGCTACGTGCCGGCCACTGACAACTGGCTACTGACCACGGCTTTTCCACCAGATGACCGCCGACAAAATCGTCGTCGTGGCAATCGCCGCCAGCGAAGTCAAACATAGAATGCAATAGACGCCCAGCACTCGAGCTTCAATGTAAGTCAGATATAAAGCAAACGCCAAGCCCGCCGCGGCGCCGGAGAAAAGCAGTCCCGGAGTCTCACGCCGCTCGCGATACACGGTAGCCAAACCCGCCAGCGTGGCGTACCCCAGCATTCCTAGCAGCGCAACCGGTATTCCGAATATCGAAGAATACGCGCTGCGATTCACAATGTCGCAGTTCAATACTTCTCCAATGTCGCAGTACGCCGTTTTTGAGGTCGCATAATGGTGCTGCAGCGACATCGATGACACCACCACCCCGCAAACCGCAAGCATGGCAACCGCGCTCATCAGGCGCTCCGTCAACGCCGTCACGGCAACGCGCACCCGGTACGATCACTGAGCTCCCGCAAGGTAAAAACCCGCTCCACACGCTCGCCCATTGGCGGAAACTGCCAGGTGGGATAAAGATGAATACCTGCGTCTTTGCAAACCTCGGCGACCCCATGCAAATCGCCTTGAATGCCGCACTCCACATAAGGCACATACTCGAACGAAGCGCCGAACTTTTCTTTTTCCTCCTGGCAATGCGGACACCACCACGCGCCATACATCTTCACGCCCCGATCCGCCAGACACCGCGCGAACGCATCGTGCTTGTGCTCGCCCCGGTGATTAAAATACAAAACCGCCCCGAACAGGCCCACGATGATCAAGGCATAGATCGCGTTCCGTCGCCAATTCCGCTTCGGAGGCGCGATCCGAAGTCTTTCATTCCGCCGTTGTCTTCGCTCTTGCGACATGGAATTTTATATCACGAGCGGAAACCAGGCCTTCCGCAGAAAGCTTCGTTACACCGCAACGCGCAGAGCCGATGGCAACACGTCAATCGTCTGACACTCCAGCGTGAGTACTTCTCCGTCAACCATCACATCGACTGGTCCGTCGAGTTGAAACTCAACGGAACGAACCGCGTGTCGCTCTGCCAGCGGATGCCGGGTGTGCGTGCCATCATACAGCGTCGACAAATTCCGAATCAGTCCCAATCGCCCGATCGGCCCCCAGCGCACATACTCAATCAACCCGTCATTGGTGACAGCATCAGGCGCGATCATCATGGTTCCGCCCGTAAATTTGCTGTTATTGAATGTCAAAAACAGGCAACGCCGGGCGTCAAACTCGGATTGTCCCGGAAACCGCACCGGAAACGGACGCCGTTCGAGTCGTGCCAGACAAAGAAAAATCGACAACAGATATCCGAACTGCCCCAGTCCCAGAAATCGACGATGCCGCAACGCGGCCACGTCCGCCGCAAACCCCACACTCAACAGGTTCGTGTAGTGGATCACTCCCTCTTTGTGAGTGAGACGTAAAACGTCACAGGCACGCGAGCGCCGCGCTTCGATTGCTTGCATGGAGTGCTCCAAGGCGGAATCCCCCGAACCATCTGCGAAATCGCGCAAAAAAGAATTTCCCGTGCCCAGCGGAAGAAATCCGAGCGTAGCAATCCGGTCTTCCTCGGAGCCGAGCGCCGAGGTCCGAGAGCTGCTCTCCGGAAACAATCCATTGACTACCTCGAACGAGGTACCATCACCGCCCACGGCCAAAAACCTGCGATAGCCGCGCCCGTACGCCTCGCGAGCGATCCCGGTGGCATCCCCGGCAGCGCTCGTTTCCGCCGTCTCCAGTCCAATCCCCGCCGCTCGCAGCCGATCGAGCGCCGGGCCCACACGCTCCCTGCAACGCCCGCCACCCGCCGCCGGATTGATGATCGCGAGAAAAGTATGGTTCACAGATCGGCTCTCTCGAGGGCTTAAGAATATAGGCGAAGGGACGATTGCTTTCCTGACAGCGGAGAGCGGAAGCCCAGGCTTATTTAAATCTGAACCATTTGCGCGCGCGTCGCACTTTCCGCGATCTGCGCCGCCAATTCTCCACGCTTGATTTTCAGCGTTGCGGTTCGCGGAAAATCTTTCTCCCAGAGCAAATACCCGGCCACGCGCTTGAAGTCCGCGAGCCGCCGGTTTCGCGACCCAATCTCCTCGCGCAAACGATCATCAATTTGCTGGCCCTCGTCCAGTCTCAAAACCAGCACCAGCTTCTCGTCGCCCAGTGTCCGTTGCGGCCACAAAAAGTTTGCCGCGAACACACAAAATTCCTTCAGCCCGAGACCATCAAACACCAATTCAATATCCTCGGGGTAAACATTCTTTCCGCCGGCCGTCACTATCATGTTCTTCTTACGCCCGCAAAGCTGCAGGTGCCCGTCCCCATCAAAACGTCCCTGATCGCCGGTCAGCAGCCAGCCATCAATGATCGTTTGCGCCGTCATTTCCGGATCATCCAGATAATGCGACATCAGGGCTCGGCTCCGCACCGCGACTTCCCCGACCCCCTCGCCATCCGGATTCAAAACCCGCACCTCGGTCCCCGGCAGCGGCTTGCCCACCGTGTCGGCGCGAAATGGTTTCAGATCGTTCAGCGTCACCGCCGTGCAAGCCTCCGTCAACCCGTAGCCGCAAGCCACCGGAATTCCGAGATCATAAAAAAATTGCAGCGTGGCAGGATCGGTAAACGCCCCGCCAACGATCAATGCCCGCAGCGCGCCGCCAAACGCTTTGTGCACCTCGGGCAGCAGACGCCGGCTCAGCCGAAGGCGCGGTCGGCGTCGCGTCATCATCCTGTTCAGCCCGATTAACCGATTCAGCGCCCACCGCTTCGGCGGCTGCAGTTCATCAAACTTGGCGCGCAGTCCGCGCTCCAGGTTCTTCAGAACCATCGGAACCAGGCTGACGTAACTGATCCGATACCGAACAAACGCATCCCGCACAAACTCGGGACGCAGAGTCCGCAAATGCACCACGCAGGCTCCGCACACAAATGGCCCGATAAATCCGACCATGAAATCGATCGCGTGATTGGTCGGTAAAATGCTCAAATATCGCACCCCCGGCCAAAACGGATACCAGGCCGTCAGCGAAGCGCACTGCTCCAGATAACTGTCATGCGTGAGCACGCATCCTTTGGGACGGCCGCCCGTCCCTGAAGAATAAACAATGCAAGCCGTGTCTTCGCGCTGCCGGACCACAAACTTCGGATCGCCCTTCCGCCTGAACTCTTCCCAGCGATAAGCGCCATGCAAATCCGCGCCCGCCGGCGCTTCCGTAACCAGCACAATCTCAACCCCAAGTTGCGCGAACTCCGGCAACTGCGTGATCGCCCGCCACAAGTAATATTCCACTACGAGAAAACGAGCCTTGGAATGCGCCAGCAGTTCGAGATGTTCGAGCGCCGTCAATTTGTAATCGAGCGGCACGAGCACGCCCCCGCAGAACAAAATTGCGTACGCGGAGATCAGCCATTTCGACTGATTCGTCATGATGATCGCCGACCGATCTCCAGCCTTAAAATCGGCGTCCTCGAGAGCGCGGCAAAGCGGCTGAGCCATTTCCTTGAAGTCAGAATAGGTAAGCCGTACCTTCTCGCGGTCGCGATCGGCTTCAATCAGGCAGGTTTCATTCGGCCAGCGCTCCAGCGCGTCCTTGAGCGCTGCGCCCAGGCTGGCATATTGACGGAGATCAAGCATAGAAAAAGAAGGCGGCCAGTGGTCAGGTATCGGTAATTATGAATCAGCGCCGGCCACCGGGCGCGACCACTGCTCTACAACCGCGCCTGGATTCGATTCGCCAGCGTGCGGAAATCGGACACCCCTTGCAGTTCGTAATCCGGCAACTCGATCTGAAAGTGATGCTCCAGCCGGGTCAACAAATCCAGCGCCTGCAGACTGTCAATTCCGAGCGTCTTGAAAAAATCGTCGTCAGGAGTAAGCTTCTCCCGCGGAACCTTGAAGTGCAAAGCCGCCAGATTCAAAATTTCGTCGAGTGTATGGTCGATCGTAGGCACTGCCATATGCGGACGTCCTTAAAATTACAAATCACCAATGACAACTTCAAGGCAAATACGGTTGCACTCCCTCATTCTCCACAAACTTCCGCAGTCCCTCTTCGACCGCGGGACGCGAATAAAGCTCGCAGAAGATATCAATCTCTCGCTGCAACTCCGCATACGGAATCGGTTTCACAAACTGCTTGGCCGCCGCGGCCGTCCCCCGATCAAATTTTCCCACCTGGCTGGCCGTAGCGCGCGCAACGCGCAGCGCCTCGCCTTCGGCAGCAATCTGGCTGACGAGGCCAATCTGCTGCGCCTTCATCACGTTGAAGCTGCGCCCGGTAAGAAGCAGATCGCGCACCACCGCATTCCCCAGATCCCGCTTCAGCCGCGGAATTCCGCCAAACCCCGGAATCAGCCCGAGGCGCAGCTCGGGAAAGCAAAAGCGCGCCATACGGTCCGCAATAATAATGTCGCAAACCAAGGCCAGCTCAAACCCGCCGCCAAACGTCACCCCGTGCACCGCCGCAATTGTAGTCAGCGGCAGGGCATCAAGCGAGTTCATAACCGCGTGAATGCGCTCCAGAAACTCCCTCACACCGCCGAGCGCCGCCGCCTTTTCCATCCCGCAACCGCGCTGAAACAACTCGCGCAAATCCGCTCCCGCAGAGAACCCAGCCTTCTGCATGGAATAAACAATCAACGCATGCGCTTCTTTTCCGAGCGCCGGCAAAGCCGCGGCAAAATGCTCCAGTTCATCGAGCGTAACCGACCCGATCTCGTTGCAAGGATCGCGGTGCAACGCCAGCTCAATCGCGCCATTCACGATTTGCCACGAAAGTGTCTGGCCCTCGAACTCGATCATGCCGTCTTCGCCGCCGGATTCTTCAAGGCTTGTGCTTTCGAGGCCTCGTACATGGCGTCGATTTCCTTTCGAAACCGCTCCGCGATCAAGTCGCGCTTCAGCTTCCCATTGGCCGTCAGCAGCCCGCTTTCAATGGTGAATGCTTCTTCCACGCGATGGAAGGCACGCACCTGCCTGTAATGAGGCAGATCGCGATTCAGAAAATCCAGCGCCACCTGCGTTTTTTCCCCGTTGACCTTACCGGTTACGAGGGCCGTCAGATATCCCCGACCGTTGCCCACAATCACCACCTGACTCGCGGTCGGCAATCGTTGAAGAATCTCATCCTCGATGGGCTCAGGAGCGATGTTATGTCCCGATCCAAGAATAATCAGATTTTTGATGCGGCCAACGATCTTCCAGTTACCATTCCGGTCGACCTCGCCCTGGTCGCCCGTATGAAACCAGCCATCACGAAGCACCTTCGCTGTTTCCTCGGAGCGATTCCAGTACCCGGGAAAAATATTCGGCCCTCGCACCAGGATCTCGGCATTCTCGGCGACTCTCATTTCCACCCCCGCAATCGCCGGCCCCACGCGTCCCGGCGTCACCGGCCCATCCGGATCATCCATGGTGCAAATCGCCGTGGTTTCGGTGAGCCCGAAAACCTGCAACACGGGAATACCAAGCATCATAAAAAACAGTTGCGTTTCGATACCGAGCGGCGCCGAACCACAAATCAAAGCGCGCAGTTGATCGCCGATCATCTTCTTTCGAATCGTCGGAAATACCAGCCGGTTCGCGAGGGCGAGCCAGAACCCGTCTCCTCTACGCGATTCCCCTTCCTGCCGTCGCACCCATGCACCCTTGGCCTTTGTGTACAGCCGCAACGGAAGGCCGCCCGTTTTCCAAAGCTGCTCGTCGACCGCTTTGCGCATCCGCTCCAGCAGTTGAGGTACATTCAGAAAGTAATCGGGCGCAACCAGCCGCATCTCTGCCGCAATCTTCCCGAGATCCGTGTTCAGCGAGAGCTTGCTACCTCGCAGAAGGCAAGTGAGCATCATGATCCAGGAGCCGGCAAAACATAGCGGCAGATAATGAAAGACAGCATCTTGCCGGAAAGAGGTGCGCTTCTGCATAAGCTGATCGAGTCGGGCCGAAGTGCGCCCGAGCATGTATCCGATGTTCCCCGCGTTCAGCATCACCCCCTTCGGTTCGCCCGACGTGCCCGAGGTGTAGATGATCGTCACCACATCTTCTTCCGCAACTTCTTCTGCAACTTCTTCCGCAGCTTCTTCGGCAGCTTCTTCGGCAATGATGGGCGCAGACTTTTCCACCGGTTCGCCCCCGCTCCCGAAGACATCAGGAAAGCAGAAGCATCGCGGCGCCTCGGGCCAGGCATTGAGGATTGCGTCAAGCAAAGACCGCTCGCCACAAGCGAGCACCGACGGCCGACAATCCTTCATCATCGCAACCAGTTCCGCCGGCTCTTGCCGCGCATAGAGCGGGACGACGGTCAAGCCCTCCGCCATGGCAGCCAGGTCCATCGCCACCCATGGCATCGAATTGTGCGCCAACAGCGCGAAGCGGTCACCCCTATTTAAGCGCAAGCGCCGCAGGTAGGTTCGAGCCACAAGCACCTCGGCGAGCAACTGTCGAGCCGTAAGAGAAGCAGTCTGGCCGTCGCCGAATTCCTGCAGCACGACGGCATCGCCCGTGCGCTCCAAGCTCGAAAAGATTTCTTCAGGAAAGGACATTCGACTGGTCTTGCCAAAGATTATGCAGCGTTTGAGAGGTCGAACCGGTCGAAGCCGCTGACCTCGTAATGGTCGGCACGATCAGCGAAGCGTGCCAGCAACGATCGCGCTTGATCGGACAGAACTGGCGTTTCATGGTTCTCGCCCGCAAATGAGCGCACGCTCCCGATCGATTCAAACCACAACATCGTCATAAATTCGACCTCTTCGCCTCGACCCATCCGCAGCATTTGGTATCCACGATATCCCTGCGATCGCAGTTCCTGGTTGAGGCGAGGAAAGAGGTCCGTCCGGAGATAGTCATCATAGCTTTGCGCATGACCTGCCCGCGTCCATCCCCGCCACACGCGGCACACCATTTCCCCCGTCCTCCGCTTGTCCCGCCAGATTAACTGTAAGCTGTCACCAAGCCCTGCAAACCTTCGCCCATCGGCGGCAAGTAATCCTCCCAACTCCATTCCCCGCGCCGTGTAGGAAACTCGGGGTAGCGCCGCTGCACCTCTTCTTCGAAATACACGCCCATGCGAGCCATCAATTTCAGATTTCTCACCACAGTCCGCGCGATCCCGTCCGCAATTCGCTCCCCGTCTTGATCCAGGATTTCGAGCGCCCCGAGCGTCCGCGCCTCGAGATCCCGGTCATCAACATTCATCAGCAACTCCTGATGCCCGCGCTCGTTCATCAGATTTCTGATGCGCTCATCCATGGTGATTCCCGCCGAAGCCACCAGCGCCGGCATCGAAGTCACGATCCCGTGATAGCGTGAAGAAACCATCATCCGGCAAGCCCGCAGAATACTCACCAGCTGATACATGTTGTAATCGTCCGAAGTGAGCACCGGAACGCCGCCCAACTTTTCCGAAATGCGCCGACAGGGCCGTGCATCCATGCGTTCGGTCGCAGCCATAATCACGAACACATCCTTCTTCTGACGAAATGCGCCCACTGCCTTGGCGATCGAACTCAAATAATGTTCGTAGGCGCGGGTGGCCTCGGGCCCCGCATTGTGAAAATAAGGGCCACGATAATGGCTCTCCTGATAAGCGCCCGTAAGGCTGCGCAGCGCGGCCTTCGCAACCGAGGCCTTCACCGGCCACTCAAAGGGATTGATCGGACAGACAACCAGCACCGGCGTCTTCCCGTCCCAACCAACGTCGCGCAACGCCTTTTGTCCATAGTCAGCGCCCAGCGGCTCAAACGTCCACGCCGTGTCCGTGCCCAATTCGGTCGGCACTCCGAGTTCGCGCAAAATTTTCCGCGACTCGTCATTGCGGGTGATCACCAGCGAATTCCTGCAATAGCGACCACACATCTTCGCGACCACCGGATCCATCTGCCCAGCCTCAGCGCCGTAGCCCACCGACAACTTGTTCTCCGCCGCCGCGATCCCGAGCGATCCGATCATCATCGTGGCCAAAGCATTGGCAAATTTCGACTTGAACATTGAACCTTCACAAGCCACGACGCCATGATGCTTCGGCACCTCGTTTGCCAGAAATGGAGGAAAAATATCCGGCAGGCGCACCTGGCGTGTGCCTTCGAAATATCCCCGCGACCGGTCAAAATTAAAAGTCATCATGCTGAGATCGACATTTTTCGGTCCCAGAATTCGCCGTATCTGCCGCAGCATCTCTTCGACGCGCACGTCCGATCCCGTATTGCGCGTCCCGTTATAGCCTGCAAAGAGCAGTTTCAGTTTCTCGCCCGGCTGCCACGGCTCCCGTTTGCCCATCATCCATTGGATTTTCTTCCCTTCAATGATGCCGGACATCCAGGCCTCGAGAGCGAAGTCCATCATGACGCAGCCCTCCCCGCCTTCGTCGTCTCCGGCCAGGCTTGATAAGGATACTCAAAGTTGTGCTCGCGGCTGAACTTGAGCAAAGGCAAACTGTATTCGGAAAACGGCACCGGCTTGCGCCCAATCTCCGTCGTCACCCGCGTGTTATCGAACACCGTGTTCCACGTCAAGTAAGGCAGGAAGACTTTCATCAGTGCCGCCCCATATCCGGTCGGCCCTTTGCGGTTCGCCAGAACATTCACCGTAGACCTGAACGGCCCTTCGAGGATCGGCAGAAACACCGGCGCGCGCCGGTTCTGCGCGGTTCCGAGCGCTTTGGTCAACTGCTGAAACGTCTGCGCGTCGTTGCCCGAAGAAAGATGATAGATATCGTGTTCGGGATTCGCCTTCATATGCAAAGTCGAGATCGCATCCGCCACAAAGTCCACATTCACGATGTCAATCTGATCCCGCGGACGAAATGGCAGCACCGGCAATCCTGCCAGAAACACGAACGACCGTACCATATCGAACTGCGTTGTCTGCGGATACCGGCTGTCTCCCAACACGATGCTCGGACGAAACATCGTCAGCGGCACCTCGGGCAGGAGTTCCCGCACCATGTGCTCGCAGAATTTCTTTGTCCGGGCATAGGGATCGTAATCCGAACGCTCCCATTCGATCGACTCGTCTTCCGCCACAATCTCATGGCTGCGCTTTCCCGCCACCGCCACGGTGCTCACATTGGAAAACCGACGCAGCCCGTGATAATACTGCGCCTGCCGCGCCAGTTGCAGCACTTCGAGCGTCCCGCGCAGATTCACATTCAAACAACTTTTTTCCGATTTGCGATTCAGTGAAGCCGCACAGTGAATGATCGAGTCTGTCCCGTGCACCAGTCGGTCGTAGTCGCCGGCTTCCAGTCCCAGTCGTGGCAAAGTAATATCACCGCGAAAAATCCGGATCTTGGCCTGCACCAGGTACTCGTAAAATCTGGAAAACGGCATGTGCAGCTGCAACGCGTTCCAGAGCCGCACTTCCGCCTCGCGCTGATCGCGCCCGCGCACCAGCACACTCAGGCCAACATCATGCTGATCGAGCAGGTTAGCGGCCACGTGCGCCCCAATGTATCCGGTCGCGCCCGTCAGGAATATTGCCACGTTGCCCCGTCCGTCCCGGTTCTCAAACCGCCGCCCTTTTCCTGCGTCTCAGCCGCCGGCGGGTGCAACTCTCGCGGCGCGCGCGCTTCGAGCGGGCGACCCTCAATCAGGGGATAAGTCCACCGCCGCAGGGCGGGAATATGAATATCGATCCAATACTCCCACCAGTCGAGGCCCGCAGTGTCATAGCCAAAAATTTCTTTCTCTTCCGGAGGCAGCGCCTGCGACAACTTCTCGACGTTGTCCGCGACAAAATCGTGCTCGTTATGGAGAATAAACGGCTCGAACAGCTCCACCAATTTTTCCACGCGTTCCAGATTGCGCTCCGTTTTAGCCAGAGGCTTCTTCATCGCCGAAGGCAGCGGAGACATCACACGCTGGATCGTCTGGATAATCATCTTCTGCGCCGGCGCCGACATCCGGTTATAGCGCTCTTTCGAAACCGGGATCGCATCCATGCGCAACCGCAGCCAATACTCCAGTCCTTCCTGCGCCCGATAATGCCGCCGGTGGCCGAGCGAAGTGAGCTCAATCGACCGCCCCATATCGCACGGATTCGTAACCGAAGTAGCCAGCTGGTAGAGCGGATCGTGCCGCCGCTCCACCAGCGCAGCGCCGATCAGCGTCATCCCCGCGCAGACCGCATCCACCGGGATAATATCCAGCCGCTTGCGCTCGTTCGAAGGCAGCTGCCGGAACGACGTTCCGAGCAAATACGACAGCGAAGCCGAAGTATTGATTCCCTCATTCCAGCCCCGAAACGGCTTCGACACCGAAGTCTCAACAATTGCCGGACGCACGATCGCGATCGGCAGCTCCGCGCCATGTTTCGCGATCAACGACTCGGCCAGGCTTTTGGTGAAGGTATAAGTATTCGGCCAGCCGAGCTCATTGGCGCGGCGGGTCGCTTCTGCTGTCAAATAATTTTTCAGCCAGCGAACCCGGTTTTTGCGGATCTGATTTTCGAGCGCCGGCCCGCTCAGCCCCCTGGCCGCGTGCTCTTTGCCGAGCGCCTGCTTTTTCAGTTCCTCGCTGACCTCGGGCCCCTCAACTTTTACTTTTGCAGTCTCCACCAGTTGATGCAGCCGCTGCCACTCTTTTTCCGCGTCAAAATCCTTCAGGTGCAACGGAGTGTAATCCGGGTGCAGGCGCTCGCTTACCCGTCCATCACGTTGCCCAGCCACATAGCAAGTCGAAAGATGCAGCAATGCCGCATGGCTGGACTGGCGAATGAATTCGATCAGGCGACAGGTTGAATCCACATTCACGGCCAGGGCGTCCCGCAGATCGGGATTGAAATCGGTCAACCCGGAGCTGTTGATAATCAGATCAAGATCCTTACCCAACCGCTCCCCCACCTCAGGGTCCAAACCCAGCCCAGGCTGCGAAACATCGCCCTCCACCACTTCGATTTTTTTGGCCAGCAACCCGCTCAGTCGATCACCATACTTCTCAAACAAGGGATCGAAAACGGGCGAGCCTTCGATCATCTTTTCAAAGCGTGCTTGCGCCGGACTGGACTTCTGCCGCCGGATCAGCAAATAAAGTTTCTCGATCTCGGGCAAATCCAGAAGCGTGCTTGCGAGCCACACTTTGCCGATAAATCCTGTGACACCGAGCAGCATTACGCATTTTCCGCCCAGCGCCTTGCGCACTGAAAACGGCGCGGGATACCGCTTTTCGTCGAAGTACACAATCGGACGAACCCGCGGCGTCTCCACTCGCACCGCCGGAACGATGGCCGCGGCCAGCGCCTTTGGACCGCGCAATCCGAGCGCGCGCACCCAGCGCGCCGGACTCTGCTGCCCATCCGGACCCGCTTCGCGGATCCGCGCAAACAATCCCCGCGGCCGAATCACCGGACTCAGCAGCCGCCCCGTCGCCACACCATCGCGAAAATCAAGCCGGTTCGCAATAATCCAGCGTACCCCCAGATGTCGCGCGAGCGGCCGCATGACATGCTCCAGCCCCTGACTCACCAAAACCACATCGACGCCCGTAGCCTGCAACGCCCTCAGATGCCGCACGCCTTCTTCCTTGAGCAGCGGCTTCAGTTTATATTTGAATTCTTCTTCCCCCAGCAGATCGAGACGGTCACGCGTAATCCCGCGCAGCACGGCGTGAACGATGCGCGTCGCAGCAACCCGGTTCGCGGCATACAAAAATGGTCGCAGCAGCGCCATCAAAAGCACCAGTGAGCGGCGCACAGCACGCGCGATAAATGTTTGACTGTTCCAGGTAAAAAACGCGATTGGACGAACCGTGGTCAACTCCAGCAGACTTCCCTCAACCCGCCAATAAACCGGCGACGATGGCCGCAAACGCCCCGACGGCAAAGCGGTCGGCACGGCGACAACATCGTCACCAGGGACAGAAGCTCCGCCGGCCGTGGTGGTGGGCGCTGTCGCGCTCGGATCAGACGCGGTCCGAGTACGTGCTTCCTCGAGATTTTTTACAGGTTCCAAGAATCAGTATTCCGCCCCATCGTCGAAACAATTTCCAGGATAAACTTCTCTCGGTCGACAGTACCCTCGGGGAACACGGCCGAATCTCCTATTTTACCCTCTCTCCCAAGGACGGAGTATAACCTCGGGTCAATCTCAGCGGGAAATTTACCCTCTCCGCTCCGTCCAGCCTACGTCCGAATACCTGCCGAACTTGCGGCCATTTTCGCTAAACACGCCCACAATCCCGAACCTGTAGTGCCGATGGAGCGCCCTGCTGGCCGCGTTCGGCAGCGTATATCCCGCCACAGAAGATGAATGTGCTCCCCCTCAGCGCTTCAAAAAACGCGCCACACAATCGCCTGCCCATTCCCTTCCCCACCGCCTCGAACGCGCAATCAATCGTCGTCTCATGAGCGGCCTTTGGGCGGAAGCGCGTCGCTCCCACATATCCCGGCACCACCCCGTTCTCTTCCGCAACCAGTAACCGGTGTCGTCCCGTCGCACCGAACTGCCGAAACCACGGTTCCCGCCGCCCGCTCGTGCAAGCCTCGACATCGAACGTTACCGGGGTATTCAGAACACAGTAGTTGTAGATTTCCGTGATCCTCGCCAGATCCCCGTGCTCCGCAATGCCAATCGAAATCCCGCTCATCGCTTGTCCTCCGCTCGAGCCAAAGATTCATCCCTAGCTCCAGCAGGCGGGGACTCCTGTTCGCGAACTCGGGTCGGCAGCGGTGAAGTCGAGGTTATCGCAAATTCAATATGGCAAAGAATTGGTAGGATGATTCACCCGCTGGAGGCTGCCAACGTCGGCAGGGGGCAAGCGTGAATCTGCTCACTCTGTTTGGACTATTCGCTGTAACTGCCATGTTGGTGACCTATGCGCTTGAGAGCCGCAGCACCTGGTTCATCCTCGCCTTCGCGGCCTCCTGCGTACTCGGCTCAGCCTACGGTTTTCTGCAAGGTGCGTGGCCTTTTGGACTGGTGGAGGCGATCTGGTCGCTCGTAGCCGTACGTCGCTGGTATCGAGCACGGAAATGAGCGCGGCTCAGAGCTTATTCAGCCCATCCAGCGCCGCGACTTTATAAGCCTCCGCGAGCGTCGGATAATTGAACACGGTGTCGCGAAAATACTCGATGGTAGCGCCCATCGTGAGCACCGCTTGCCCAATGTGCACGATCTCTGCTGCCCGGTCGCCGATGATGTGAACACCCAGCAATTTCAAGGTATCCGGATCAAACAGAATCTTCAGCAGACCCTGGTCGTCGCCTAGCATCTGCCCCTTCGCCAGTTCCGAATACCGCGCCAACCCGCTCTCGTAAGGAGTCTTGTTCCGCGTCAACTCCTCCTCGGTGGCGCCGACCATGGAAATTTCAGGGATGGTGTAAATCCCGTAGGGGATCAGATTCGGCAGCAACTGGCTGGGCTTTCCGAACATATGACACCCCGCCAGTCGTCCCTGCTCCATCGAAGTGCTGGCCAGCGCGGGAAAGCCGATCACATCGCCCGCCGCATAAATGTGCGGGACCGTGGTCTGAAAATGCTCGTTCACCGCCAGTTTGCCGCGCCCGTCCGCCGAGAGGCCCGCAGCCTCGATTTTCAGCTTGTCGCTGTTGGCCTTCCGTCCAATTGTGTACAGGAGCGCCTGCCCCCGGACTTTCTTTCCGCTCTCCAAAGTCGCAAAAACCTTATCCCGCTCCTCATCGAACCCAACCGAAACCACCTTTTCTCCCACCCGAAAAACCGTCCCCAACTGTCGCAACTGGAAGCACAGGCTCTCGATAATCTCCCGATCCACAAAATCCAAAAGCGTCGGACGCTGGTCAAGGAGCGTCACCTTAACCCCGAGCGCCGTGAACATGGACGCATATTCCAGCCCGATAATTCCGCCGCCCACCACGATCAACTCGCGTGGTATTTCCTCCAGGCAGTGCACCTGGTCAGAGTCGAGGATGCGCTGCCCATCCACTGGAATCCCCTCTATGTGCGCCGGCCGCGTCCCACATGCGATCAGAATCTTCTCTCCCCGAACCTGTTGCACCCCATCATCGGTCACGATCTCAATCGTATGCGAATCGGCAAAACGCGCGTCCCCTTCGAGCGTGGTTACGTAATTGCGGCGCAGTTGCGCCTTGATCACGTCCACTTCCCGCGTCATCACCGTCGTCGAGCGCAGCACCAGATCCGACATCATGATCCGGTCTTTCACCGCATACCCGCGCCCATAAAACGACCTCTGCCGCAATCCGCTCAGGTAGAGCACAGCCTCGCGCAGCACCTTGCTCGGAATCGTGCCGGTATGAACGCACACCCCTCCCATGCTCAGCCGCCGGTCGATGATCGCGACCTTCTTGCGCATCTTAGCCGCGCAAATCGCGCCCTTCTGTCCCGCCGGACCGCTTCCGATCACCACCAGATCGTATTCATTACCCTGCATAGAGAGAGAGAGACAAGTCCGCAGCAAGAAAATTAGCATCTTCGAGGATCAGGGGGAAGGTATCTTTGGTGTTCGAATCCAAAATTAAGGGACTGTTAACAATTCGCGGGCACGAGAGAAAAGGGGCTCAGCCCTGCTCTTGTTCTCTGTCCTCTTCAAACTGACTGTATCGCGCGGGTGCGCACTGGTTCCGAAAGCCTGCGCCTGAGTTTGCGGTCTCGGTTGCGGCCGCCGAGCAGTCTGTCGGGTTGATTGGGAAGCGACAGCAGGGGAGTTCCGCTGCTATGGTTCGAATCACGCTACTACGCGTAGACGAACGGACGGCGTGCGCTAGTCTTCCAGAAGTAAGCGAGTATGATCACGCTGGCAACCGCCGCGTAAGCGCACCACACCGACGTGAAGGCATAGCGTTTTATCGCCATGACCACCAGCAAAATCGCTACGTTTGCCGCGCCAAAGATAACCATATTCCTTATTTTGGAGACCAGCAGCGAACCGCACGTTACCACCACATAAACCAGTGCAACCGTAATATTGTTGGTCGCCTGATTAATATAAACAATACTATTGTCTCGGACATACACCTCGGTGGGAAAGGCCGTCAGGGCCCACAGAATGTAGAGCGTCGTTGCTCCACCCAGTACCACAAAAGGCAGCATGCGCCGGCGGCTCGTCAGGTCAGGCTCGAACAGCAGGACGCTGAGCGGCAGCAGAAAAGGCAACAGTCCCTGCGCATACAACATGAACGCGGCACCCATGTCATGCGCGACAGCAGGCGGGAGAATTCCATCCAGCCCCAGCCAAACGAATCCCTCGATGAACTGGTGAATGGCAAAGAGCGTAGGCAGCGAGGCAAAAAGCAGTTCGCGCCTGTGCTTCACTTTCGTCAGCGTGACCACGCCGACCGCGCCGAGAACTCCGCTGCCAATGAAGTTCGCTGTCGCTGAAAAACACACGATGCTTCCTCTCCTCCCGGTGATCCCTAGCGAGAATTACACCGACCCCTCTCAAAACGCAACCCATTTCGCCGGCTGCGGAGGTGTGTCACCGGACCTCCAACCTCAGCGTCCGTCCATCAATTTCGTAGCCATAAAAGACTTCACCACGATCTGATTAGGCTGCATCCCCACCGGAATGATCGTCAGCAGGGAATATTCGGAAGGTTCAAATTTCTTGTTGGGCTGCCGCTTCTGAATGACCGCCAGGTCCCCCGAACCAGAATCAAGCACCAACAGATAGTTCTGGTTTTGCGAAAGTGCCAGTGCATCAGGATGCGTTCCCACCGGGAGATAAGCAACCACCTTGCCCAAATCGATATCGTAAACCGCGATGTTATTCGAGCCGTAGTTGGAGACATATAACCGCGAGTTATCAAGCGAGATCACGCCGCGCGCAGGCTGATCCCCGATGAGATAACTGCCCGAAACTTCATTCCCCGTGGTCTCAATGATCGATATGCTGCCCGCGCCGAAATTGAAAGCAACCAGCTCCCCACCATCGGGTTTCAAAGCCAGACTGACCGGTGCTTTCCCCACATCGAGCAGTGCCAGCAACTTGTCGTTCTGGGTTTCATTCTTCAGTGCAACGCTGGCAACCTGTCCCGATCCCGAGCACGAAACGAACGCCTTGCTGGAATCGGGCAGAATCACAATGTCCTCGGGATGAATGCAGATATTAATGGCCGAGCGCACAGCCAGCCGCGCAGTATCGATGATCGAGACTGAATTGTCAGCGCGGTTGGAAACCGCCACCGTAGTTCCGTCGGGCGACACCCGCGCAAACCCCGGACTGGCCCCCACATGAAGCGTAGCCCTAACCGCGCGCCGGTCAAGATCAATCACAGAAACGTTGTTAGACCCCGAATTGGCAACATAGGCGCGGCGCCCATCGGGAGAAACGTCAATAAAGTAGGGCCGCCCAAAAACGCCGATCGTAGCCACAACCTTTTTCTGCTCGGCATCAATCACGCTGACGTTAGAGGAGCCGGAATTCACCACATAAATCTCATTGCGCCTGGGGTTGGCCGCGATGCCGGTGGGCTCATCCCCCACCTGCAGAGTTCGAACCGGAACAAAACTTCTGAGATCAACGACCGTGACCGTGTTGCTCTTGCCATTCGAGATGTAAGCGTATTCGCGATAAAGCGGGCTGTAGCCAGGAAGAGTGCGCTCGTGAAAGTAGTACCACCCGCTTGCGGCTAACAGCGGAAGGAGAACGACGATTAGAAGAAGTTTTCTCAAGGAAGATGAGGCCTAGCTGGGTGCGAGACTAACTTCGATATTAACTTTGACGGCGACGGGCTTCCCATCCTTCTTGGCAGGAGTAAACCGCCACCGTTTCACCCCGTCCAGAGCCGCCTGATCCAACTCAGGACTGACTCCCTTTACAACCTCGACGTCACGTGGACGGCCATCTTCACCGACGACCAATCTGACCACCACCACCGGCTTTTTTAAGCCTTTGAGGGCCTCAGGCCGAACCTTGGGCCCGGGAGCATATAGTTCACACGGAACCGACCGACAACCACTGATCCTGCCGACCCCAAAGCCGGCGTTCGAAGCGTTTGGCGAGGATTCCGAGGGCTGCGGCGAAGTCTGGCCTTGCACTGTGACCACTCCTGCCAAAGTCGCAACTGAAAGCCACAATGCCATGCGCTTCATTCTGCATTTCCTTCAGCTATCGGCTGGACAATCTTGATTCGTCCGCCAGAGCAAGGATCTCGCTCGGGCGTGGAACGCTCCGTCCCACCACTGCCGCAATCTGCCCCACCTGCGCCATCAGCGTATCGAACTGATCGGGAAACAGCGACTGCATGCCGTCCGAAAGCGCCCGGTCAGGATCATGATGCACTTCCACAATCAATCCATCCGCTCCAACCGCAACCGCAGCGCGCGATAGAGGCGTCACTTTGTTGCGCTTACCCGTACCGTGGCTGGGATCAACAATGATAGGCAGATGGCTGAGCCGCTGCACCGCCGGCACAATGCTGAGATCGAGCGTGTTGCGAGTATGGTCGGCAAAAGTCCGCACTCCGCGCTCGCAGAGAACTATCCTGTAGTTCCCCTCGCTCATGATGTATTCCGCAGCCATAAGAAATTCTTCGAGCGTGGCGGAAATCCCGCGCTTCAAGAGCACGGGCTTTTGAGCCCGCCCAGCCCGCTTGAGCAAGGAGAAATTCTGCATATTCCGCGCGCCGATCTGGATTACGTCGGCATAGTGATCGACAAGATCGAGCGATTCATAGTCGACCGCCTCAGTCACCACGAGCAGCCCAAATCGCTCGCGTACTTCAGCCATGATCTTCAAACCCTCTTCGCCCATTCCCTGAAAAGAATAAGGAGAGGTGCGGGGTTTGTAAGCTCCTCCGCGAAAGAACTGAGCTCCGGAGCGGGCCACGCGCTCGGCAATCGTAAACGCCTGCTCGCGGCTTTCGATCCCGCAAGGCCCGGCGATAACCGCCAGGTCGCGACCTCCGATAGTGGCCGGGGAATTCGGAAACTTGATCACCGTGTTGTCAGGCTTGGTGTCGCGACTCACCAGCTTGTAAGGCTTGGAGACGCGGATCACCTCCTGCACACCCGGCATTTCTTCGAGCGTCCC
>Ga0181522_10000369_pt1 | contig 34917 bp, 30 predicted proteins | sample PEATcosm2014_Bin_27_FD_121103 | JGI IMG/M metagenome (GOLD analysis project Ga0181522, IMG submission 121103) | Peatland microbial communities from MTU Mesocosm Facility, Houghton, MI, USA - PEATcosm2014_Bin05_10_metaG | ecosystem: Environmental > Terrestrial > Soil > Wetlands > Peat | place...
CCGCCTCCGCCGCCCCCGCCACCACCGAGAGCCGAGTCGTGCAGCGCGCGCGCCAGCTTGGGCGACCGCCGTTTCTTTCCCCACACGTCCCACGCGACCATCGCAGCGCCCGCGATAGCGCCAGCGGACAGGAGTACCACCGGAACGGTGTGGTCGTGCAGAAGGCCCGCCAAGGCGATCAGGCAGGCCGCAAGCACCGTTCCGCCCCAGTCGCGCATTTGCATCGGCTCAGCCTACGCTCGTTGTCGGGAATGCCTCGGCCCCAAAGCCGCATTTTCCGTCCGACACGACCTGTAGTTTTCGGCTCTAGAAAGCGAAAATTGGCCCCCGCGAGATTGCAGTCTCCGGGGGCCTGGATCAAGGAGATTGCGCCTCCATGACCTCGGTCAACGTACCACGGCGATCCGCCGTCGAAAACCTCTCGGCAGTCCTCGACTCCACAGAGGTAGCGGCCCTCATCGAAGCCCTCGAAGCGACACGCTGGACCGGCCGTCCCGGCTACCCGCTCAGGGCACTCGTCGGGATGACGCTCGTCAAGTCCCTGTACGCGATCCCGACATGGACCCGGACCGTCGCTTTGGTCGCAGAGCACCCGACGCTCGCGGCGATCATCGCCCCGGACGGGCAGGTGCCGACGCATTGGGCGTGCTATCGCTTCTTGGCGAAACTCCGCGAGCATCGGACCCTGCTCGACGACTGCATCGCGTCCGTCGTGAAGGCGCTCAAGAAGGACAACCCGCTGCTCGGGTGGGACGTGGCTATCGACGCCTCCGACATGCCCGCCTACGCCAACGGGCAACGCTTCGCGTCCAAGAACGGGCGGGAACGCTCCGATGACGAGTTCTCCGACCCTGACGCATCGTGGGGGCACCGCTCCGCCGTCTCCACGCGGAAGGGCGGCGGGTTCTACGGCTACCGGCTCCACATGGCGGTGTGCTCCAAGACCGACCTGCCGCTCGCGTGGCGCGTCGAGACAGGCAAGGCGAACGAAGGACCGACCGTCGGCCCGCTGCTCGACGCGCTGCACGCTCGCGGGATCGACCCCGAGACGTGCGCGATGGACAAGGGGTACGACACGTCCACCGTCCACGACGCCTGCGGCGACCGGGGCGTCCTGCCGATAGTTCCGCTCAAGCAGACCCCCGCTGTCGTGCGCGGCGAGCACAAGCCTCCGACGTGCTCGCATGGCGAGTGGCGCTTCGCAGGAGCCGACCGCAAGCGCGGCGCTACCAAGTGGCGCTGCCCAACCGGCGAGTGCAAGCCCGCATCTGTCTGGACCAAGGCGGACCGGCTGCACCCGCTGATCCCGCGCGAGACATTGCGCTGGAAGGGCCTCTACCGCCGCCGCGCGTCCGTCGAGCGAGCGTTCGGCCGCCTCAAGAACGAATGGGGCCTCGCGCCGCTCAGGGTCCGACGCTTGGAGCGCGTGCAGCTTCACGCCGACCTCACGGTCCTCTCGCAACTGTCAACCGCGCTTGCCTCGGCACGCGGTACCGTCCCGCTGGCGGCATGACCCTCAACCTGGACCTCCGGTCTTGTGACGTGAAGCTCGCTCGCGCGAGAGAGCACGCGGACGCGCTGAAGCGAGAGACCGAAGCTCACATTGGGAAGCAGCAGGCCACGCACGCGGTTCGGTTTTCCGAGGTCGATCCACAGACCGGATGGTGCTCGATCACCCTTGTTCCGCAGAAGATCGAGGAACCACGGCTCAGCGCGATCCTCGGCGATCTCATACACAACCTGCGGAGCACACTCGACTACGTGACCACGGTCCTGGTCACAGCGAGCGGAGCGACCCTCACCACCGCACATCAGTTCCCGATCTACCTCGACAGAGCCCGCTACCTCAGCAAGGTCGCTACCAAGACCGAAGCCCGAAGCGATGGCCCCCTGCGCAACATCATCCACGGCCTCAGCGTCATCGAGGGATGGCAGCCTTACTACGCCAAGCCAGACCCGCGCACAGACCCCTTGTGGGCGATCCACCGTTTCTCGAACGCCGACAAGCATCGAGAGGCCGCCATCTTCGGGATGGTGCCCGCCGGGAGCTTCCAGATCCACTTCAACGGCATCAAGGTCGAGGAGGACCTTGTGGAGGAGGTAGAGGACTGGTCGCCTGACAAGGAGATTCCAATAGGGCGCATCCGGTTCGACCCTCCCCGAGCTGAAAATCTGCGCGCAGAAGGCAACATCGGCCTCAACATCCTGTTCGTGACTCCACCGTGGCTTGGCGACGACAAGCTCTCCTTCCCGCTTAGGGCGGTCCCCGGCGTCGTTGAGCACGTCGCGAAGCTGCTGGACTCGTTCCGCTACCTCTAGTTCGCGCTGCGAACTCATCGGCCCTCACCGGGCCGATCTTCGTCCTCCTCCTCGCTCACGCTGACCCGTTGGGGTAGCGACACGGACAAACCGGGGTAGCCAGCAACAGCCCCACCGCCAACGGCCCCGCCACCACAGGCGCTACGAGTTTCGCCAAACCCTCCTAGGCAACCTGTCCTGCGTGACCGGCTCCGAGAAGACCGCGCTCGTGGAGCAGCTCTGCGATCTGCACTGCGTTGGTTGCGGCGCCCTTGTGGAGGTTGTCGGCGACGATCCACATGTCCAGGGCACGCTCATGACCGGGGTCGCGGCGGATCCGGCCCACGAAGACCTCGTCGTGCCCTGCCGCCTCGATCGCCATCGGGTAGACAGCGGATGCAGGGTCGTCCAGCACGACCACCCCCGGCGCAGCCCTCAGCAGCTCTCGGGCCTGCTCGGGTGAGAGCTCCTCCCGAGTCTGCACGTTGACCGCCTCGGAGTGACCTGTCAGCACCGGCACGCGCACGCAGGTGGCGCTGACCCGGATCGAGGCGTCGTCGAGGATCTTCCGCGTCTCGTTGATCAGCTTGCGCTCCTCGTCGGTGTGGTCCTCTCCCTCGGCGAAGCTGCCGGCATGGGGGAGTGCGTTGAAGGCGATGCGGTGGGCGTACTGCTCGGGGGGAGCGATGTCGCTGTCGTGGAGCAGGGCGTGGGACTGGTCGAGCAGCTCCTCGACGGCCCGCCGCCCCGTGCCTGAGACGGCCTGGTAGGTGCTGATCACCAGCCGCTCGATGCCTGCCGCGTCGTAGAGCGGCTTCAGAACCACGACCATCTGCATGGTCGAGCAGTTGGGGTTGGCGATGATGCCGTGGTGGGACTCCAGGGCCTCCGGGTTGACCTCCGCGACGACCAGCGGGACGTCCTCCTGCATGCGCCAGCGGGACGAGTTGTCGATGACGGTCGCCCCCGCCGCCGCGAAGCGGGGGGCCCACTCGCCCGACGTTGCGCCGCCGGCCGAGAAGAGGGCGACGTCGAAGCCCTTGATCGACTCCTCGTCCAGGCCACGGACGACGAGGCCGTCCTCGAGCTGCCTTCCGGCCGAGCGCTCTGAGGCGAATGGCACGATCTCCGCGGCGGGGAAGCGACGCTCGCGCAGCAGGCGCAGCATCAGCGTGCCGACCTGCCCGGTAGCCCCCACCACAGCCACTCGATATCCACTGTCCATGTCGGTCAGGGTACCGGTCCTCCGCTAGTGTCCGGAGCCGGCGGCAGGTTGGCGTGCGCGAGAGGGGATCCGGACCGGGTGAGCAGACAGCAGATCGCAGGTTGGGAGGTGACTGTCCCCGATGGAGGGGGCGTCGAGCAACCGCCGGGCGCCAGTGCGCGTCTGAGCGTGATGATCACCTACTACAAGGGCGAGGCCGTGGTCGGGGATGCCGTGCGGTCCGTTCTCGAGCAGACCGTCCCGCCGCATGAGATCGTGATCTGCGACGACGGCTCTCCCGACGATCTCGACGCGGGGCTCGGCGATCTGCGGGACCGCGTGAAGGTCGTGCGCAAGCAGAACGGCGGCACGGGCTCGGCTCTGAACGCGGCGGCCCGCGCTGCGACAGGCGACTACGTCGTGCAGCTCGACGTGGACGACGTGTTTCTGCCGCGACGCCTGGAGGCGATCTCGGCCGTGCTCTCGGCCCGGCCCGACGTCGACATCGTCTGCAGCGACGCCGTCATCGAACACGAGGGCCGTCCGCTCGTTCACCTCTCGGAGATCGACCCCTATCCCGAGTCGGGGGAGCGGGAGGAGCTGCTCAGGACCTGCACGATCCTGTGGCCGGCCGTGCGGCGCTCGCTCGTGCTCGACGCCGGCGGCTGGGACGAGAGCCTGAAGGCGATCGAGGACTGGGACTGCTGGCTGCGGCTCGTCCTCGCGGGCGCCGTCGTCGCCCACGTGCGCGAGCCGCTCTACTGCTGGCGCCTGACGACCGGCAGCCGCTCCTCGAGCAACCGCGTCGCGCACCTGGAAGATCAGGTGCGACTCACCGAGAAGGCGCTGCAGTCCTCGCCCCTGAGCGCCGCCGAGCGAGACCTCGCGCAGTCGCTGCTCGACGCCCGGCGGCGGGGGCTGGCTCGTGAGCAGGCGCGCCGTGCCATCGAGGGGGGTGCAGGCGACCCGCGCAGGCTCTCGCTGCGGCTGCTGACCGGCTCCGGGTTCGACCGGGCCACGCGTGCCAAGGCTGCTGTCGCAGTGCTCTCGCCGGCCCTTGCGAGCCGGTTCATCGAGCGGCGACGGGATGCCGGCGATCCAGCGCGGCTGGAGTTGGCACAGAGGGGCTTCCAGCTGCCCGGGTGAGCGCAGCTGCGCCCGTCAGGCGCCGGTGTGGGTGACCATGAAGTAGACCGTCAGCAGCACCAGCAGGCTCAGCGTCGAGCCGACGATCGTCAGGCGCCGCGTGAGGGCCATGTACTCCGCGCTCATCTGCGGCTCGCCGCCACCGGCCGCCGCGATGTCCCTGGCCGCTGCCGCCTCGGCCTTTTTCGCGGTCGGGATCATGACGGCGCCGACCAGGGCGCCGATCACGATCGCCACCCCCAGCCCCCACTGCACGTAGAAGCTGCTCCACTGGTGCAGCTTGCTCGCCAGGTAGACGCCCGCCGCGACCACCAGCAGCAGGCCCGGGTTGATCAGCATCCGCTCGATCGAGTACTCGACCTTGTGCAGCACCGGCAGGCTGCGCAGGTCCGCCTTCGCGCCCACCGCGAAGATGATCGGGTAGGCGAAGGTGACGCCGAAGGCGAGGATCGCCGCCATCACGTGGATCGCCAGGACGACTTCGTAGAAGGCGACTGCTATCGGCACGGCTGCATCCTATGGCTCCTGGCGGGCGGCTCTCAGAACGTCGGTGCGTACTTGCCGAAGACGTCCTGCATGGCCCCGCAGACCTCGCCGATCGAGCAGCGGTCCTTCAGCGCCTGGCGGATCGCCGGCAGCAGGTTCTCGCTGCCGCCCGCCACCTCCCTGATCTCCTGCAGGCTCCGGGCGACCAGCTCCTGGTCGCGGTTGGCCTTGAACTCCTTCAGGCGGGCGAGCTGTTCGCGCTCGGACTCGGGGTCGACCCGCAGCAGCTCGGGGACCTCCAGGTCCTCCTCCTGGTAGGCGTTGACGCCGACCACGACGTCCTGGCCGATCCTGTAGCGCTCCTGGTAGCCCCATGCGGACTCGTCGATCTCGCCGGTGATGAACTCGATCGCGTGGACCGAGCCGCCCAGCGCGTCGACCTTGGCGATCAGCTCGTTGGCCCGGCTTTCGATCTCGTCCGTCAGGGCCTCCACGAAGTAGGAGCCCGCGAAGGGGTCGACGGTGTCCGCCGCGCCCGACTCGCTGGCCAGGATCTGCTGCGTCCGGACGGCGATTTTGGCGGCCCGCTCGGTGGGCAGGGCCAGCGCCTCGTCGAAGCCGTTCGTGTGCAGGGACTGGGTGCCACCGCAGACAGCGGCGAAGCCCTGCAGGGCGACCCGCACGATGTTGTTCTCCGGCTGCTGTGCCGTCAGGGTCACACCGCCCGTCTGGGTGTGGAAGCGCAGCATCGTCGACTTCGGGCTCTTGGCGCCGAAGCGCTCGGTCATGATGTGCGCCCACATCCGCCTGGCCGCCCTGAACTTGGCGACCTCCTGGAAGACGTTGTTGTGGCCGTTGAAGAAGAACGCCAGGCGCGGCGCGAAGTCGTCCACGTCCAGGCCCTTCTCGATCGCGGCCTGCACATAGGCGATGCCCGAGCAGAGCGTGAAGGCGACCTCCTGCACGGCAGAGCAGCCCTTCTCGCGGAAGTGGTAGCCGGAGATCGAGATCGTGTTCCAGCGCGGCACCCGTTCGTTGCAGTACTGGAACAGGTCCGTCGTCAGGCGCATCGTCGCCTGCGGCGGGTAGATGTAGTTGCCGCGGGCGATGTACTCCTTCAGGACGTCGTTCTGGGTCGTCCCGCGCAGCTTCTCGCTGGGCACCCCCTGCTCCTCGCCGACCAGCTCGTAGAGCAGCAGCAGGCACGCTGCCGGCGCGTTGATCGTCATCGAGGTGGAGACCTGGTCGAGGGGGATGCCCTCGAAGGCCGTGCGCATGTCGTCGATCGTGTCGATCGCCACGCCCGTGCGCCCGACCTCGCCCAGGCAACGCGGGTTGTCGGAGTCCAGGCCCAGCTGGGTGGGCAGGTCGAAGGCCATCGACAGGCCCGTCGTGCCCTTGGAGAGCAGGTAGCGGTAGCGCTCGTTGGACTCCCTGGCCGAGGCGTAGCCGGCGTACTGGCGCATCGTCCAGGTCTGCTTGCGGTACATCTCCCTGTGCACGCCCCGCGTGTAGGGGAAGGAGCCCGGCTCGCCCAGGTCGAGGTCCGCCGGCAGGTCGCTCTCGTCGTAGAGCTCCTTGATCTCGATGCCCGAATCGGTGAAGCGACGGGGGTCCTCGGGACCGACGATGGGCGCGACGGTGAGACGCTCTGTGCCCTCCTGGGGGGCTGGAATGCTGGCCATGAAGGGGATGATATGCCTCCCCGGCCGACCGGCGGGCGCTCCGACATGGGCGCGATCTTGTTCCCGCCGGGCTCCTCGCGGGTATTCTCCTGCGCAATGCCGACATGCCTGGTCACCGGGGGAGCCGGCTTCCTCGGATCGCATCTGTGCGACGAGCTGCTGGCGCGAGGCAACCGCGTCATCTGCGTCGACAACTTCGAGACGGGCTCCCTGGCCAATATCGAGCACATCCGCGATCCGGACCGCTTCCGCCACGTCCCGCTCGACATCATCGAGCCCTACTTCATCGACGAGCCCGTCGACTTCGTCTACCACCTGGCGTCGCCGGCCTCGCCGATCGACTACCTGCGCCTGCCCCTGCACACGCTCAAGGTCGGCTCCTACGGCACCCATCACACCCTCGGGCTGGCCAAGGCCAAGCGCTCCCGCTTCCTGATCGCCTCGACCAGCGAGGTCTACGGCGACCCGCTGCAGCACCCCCAGCCGGAGACCTACTGGGGCCACGTCAACCCGATCGGGCCGCGCGGCGTCTACGACGAGGCCAAGCGCTACGCCGAGGCCCTGACGATGGCCTACCACCGCCAGCAGGGCGTCGACACGGCGATCGTGCGGATCTTCAACACCTACGGCAGCCGCATGCGCCCCCACGACGGCAGGGCGATCCCCACGTTTCTGCGTCAGGCGCTCGGGAACAGGCCCATCACAGTCTTCGGGAACGGCAGCCAGACCCGCTCCTTCTGCTACGTCAGCGACCTGATCAGGGGCATCATCGCCCTGGCCGAGTCCGGCTACCACGATCCCGTCAACATCGGCAACCCCGACGAGTTCACGCTGCTGGAGCTGGCCGAGACCGTGCGCGAGCTGACCGGGTCGAGCTCGGAGATCGTCTACGAGGCGCTGCCCGTCGACGACCCCAAGCAGCGCCGGCCCGACATCACCCTGGCCCGCGAGCTGCTGGGCTGGTCGCCACAGGTGCAGCTCCGCGAGGGGCTGCAGAAGACGATCGAGGACTCGGGCATCGAGGTTCTCGTCGGGGGTGGCTCGCGCTGAGCCTTCCCCGGGGCATCGCGCGCAGCGGCACGAACGCCCGCGGCGACCGCTCCGACGAGCCCGGGGAGGTGTTTTGAGCAAGGACATGGGAACACGTATGTCGGGTACGTCGAGCCCTCCGGCGCAGCGTCCTGAAGCGCCTTCGGGCCCCAGCCGCCCCGGCCGCGTGCCACGGCATCGGCTTGCGCCTCCGCACCAGCCCTTGCACCTGATCGAGCGCGACGTTCGCGCCAAGCGACCCGTGCTGCTCGGCTTCCTGCTGCACATCTCGACCCTGCGCCGGGCCGGGCGCGTGCTGACGCTCCTGGCACTCGACTTCGCGGGCGTCGCCCTGGCCATCTTCACGGCCCTGCTGCTCAAGGAAGCAGTCCACGGAAGCGTCGAACTGGCCCATGACCTGCACGGCACCGAAGGCTTCCTGCCCTTCGCCTACCTGCTGACCGCCCTGCTGTTCGCAAATGCAGGGCTGTACTCCCAGCGCGCCGTGCGCCCCGGCCTGACGAGGATCGTCGGGTCGCTGTTCGAGGTCGCCCTGGTCGCCCTCATCTTCGCCGTCGTCAACGGCGAACACTTCTCCAGCTACTACCTCTTCTACGGCTCCCTGGCCTTCGCCGTCTTCTACGTCTCGACGCTGCGAGCCGGCTACGAACGCGTCACCTGGGTGCTGCTGCGGGCCGCCGGCTTCCAGCGCCGTGCGGTGCTGGTCGGCCGCGGCAAGCAGATCTCCGACGTCGCCGACGCCCTGGCCGACGAGCTGCATTCGCAGATCGACGTGATCGGCTTCCTCTCGCCGGCCCAGCTGGCAGCCGACGGGCTGCGCCGGCTCGGTGCGCTTGGGGATCTCGAGAAGGTGCTGGACGCCGAGCGTGTCGACGAGGTCATCATCGCCGACGCAGACTTCCCGCAGGACGCTGCTGTCGAGCTGGTCGACCAGTGTCACCGCCGGGGCGTTCGCGTACGCCTGGCGCCCTCGACCATGGAGATCCTGATCCATCGCGCCGAGTTCGTGCCCGGCCAGTCCGTGCCCCTCTTCGAACTCGGCCCGCCCGTCTTCGAGGGCGTCGACTTCGCCCTGAAGCGGACCTTCGACATCGTCGGAGCGAGCCTCCTGCTCGTCCTGCTCAGCCCGCTGATGCTCGCCATCACGGTGGCCGTGGCCGTCACCTCCCGAGGCGGGGTCTTCTTCAGCTCGATGCGCCGGGGGATCGGGCAGCGACCCTTCGCCTGCCTGAAGTTCCGCACCATGTACCTCGACGCCGAAGAGCGTCAGGGCGAGCTGGAAGAGCTCAACGAGGCCGACGGCGCCCTCTTCAAGATCCGCGACGACCCGCGCGTCACCCCCGTCGGACGGCTGCTGCGGCGCTTCTCCCTGGACGAGCTGCCCCAGCTCATCAACGTCCTGCGCGGCGAGATGTCACTCGTCGGACCGCGACCGCTGCCCGAGCGCGACTACGCCATGCTCGAGGACTGGCATCGCAAGCGCTACCTGGTCCTGCCCGGGATAACAGGCCTGTGGCAGGTGTCGGGGCGCTCCGAGCTCGACTTCGACGACCTCGTCCACCTCGACTTCCTCTACCTGGAGCGCTGGTCGCTGGCGCTCGACCTGACGATCCTCTTGAAGACCCTGCCGGCTGTGATCTCGCGGCGAGGTGCCTTTTAGCTCCGCGCCGTGTGTTCGGGTGCGGCGCTTCGCGCGGGCACCCGAACACCCGACGCTCCGCTCTCGCTGAGGTGGGCGGGCGCGTTGGCCGGGGCGTGCTGCTGCGACCTTGGTGGGTTGTGGGAAAACCGCTGGCTGCGTTGTGGGTTTGGGCTGATTTGACCTGCGGGGGTGGGGCGTACTTTCGTGGCAGATGTCGGCTGCAGCTTCCATCGAGCAAGCGACTGTCCCGTCCGAACAGGTCGGGGTGGAGGGCGGCGGTCACGCTGCGGGGCGGGGGGCTCCGCGGCGTGACGGCGCCGTGTCCGGCGGGCACGAGGATGCGCTTGGCGGGCATGAGGACGCCGCCGTGATCCTGCCCTTCCTGGGGATCCTGCTGGCCATCGCGGTGCCCTTCGGGCTGGCCGTCGTGGCTGGCGTGGGAGGCGGCTTGGCCGTCACCGGCGCGGCGATCCTGACGATCGCCGTCGTGCTGGTCGTCATGACCAGGGCGCTCAGCCGGGTCATGGGCGACTGACGGCGGCCCCAGCCCTGCTCTCAGGGGGCTTCCAGGCCGCCTGTCGTGCGGCGGCGCAGCGGGCGCGGGCCGGCGGGGCGCGGGCGGGCTGCGTCTGTCATTGCCTGGGCGTAGACGGACCACGTGGCGCGGGCTGCGTCGTGCCAGCTCCAGGCCGGCGGGGGAGGGGCCGGGCGCCTTGCCCTCTGGGCCGCCTCGATGAGCGCCTTCATGTCACCGGCGGCGACGAACGTGGCACGGTCGCCGACGGCCTCGCGCAGGGCCGGTCCGTCGGCTGCCACGACGGGAGTGCCGCAGGCCAGCGCCTCGACGGCGGGCAGTCCGAAGCCCTCGTGCTCGGAGGAGATGACCAGGGCATGGGCGCCGCTGTAGACGGCTCCCAGGTCCTCGTCTGAGACCTGGCCCGTCAGGATCACGTCGGGCAGCTCCATGGCCCACCTGCCGGCTGGGCCGACGAGCACCAGCGGCAGCTGTCGGGGAGTCGCGGCCAGCTTGGCGATGTGCCGGCGCGGGTCCGGATGCTGCAGTCCACCGACCCATACCAGGTACTGCTCCGGCAGTCCCAAGCGGGCTCTCGTCGCCGTCACCTCCTCGGGCGTGCGGCGTCTGATCGCAGGGTCGGCCGCCTCAGGGATTACGGCGATGCGGGAGGGGTCCAGGCGCAGGTGCGCGACGGCGTCCTCGGCGACTGTCCGGGTGGGGACGATCACGGCTGCGGCCCGCTGCACGGCCAGGGGCCGCATGCGCAGCCTGAGGCTGCAGCGCAGATGCTCGCTGCGGCGCTTCAGGGCGGCCAGGTCGTGGATCGTCACGACGGCGGGGCAGGGGCTGTGCAGGACCGCCCCGTCCAGCCAGGGCGCGTGGAAGAGGTCCGCCGAGCGCGAGCGAAACGTCGCCGAGGGACGCCTAGTGTCGAGCACCTCGTCGCCAGCTCCGGCTGTATCGCGCAATGCCGCCAGCAGGCATCGCGAGTAGCGCCCGACGCCGCCCGGATCCGACGCTGGACGGCTGTCGAGAAGCACCTTCACGGTCTGCTCATCCGACTGGCCGGCGTCTGTTTCCCACGGCGGCCAACATACTTGTTGTGCGTAGGGTTGAGAAGCTTTGACAGCCCCGCTGCACGCAGCTTGCGGGACGGGGCAGCCCATCATCTAGCCTGCCGGGGTGCCCACCGGCGACTACCACGAGGCTCTGTGGCGGAGCCTTCCGGACCCTCTGCCGCCCTTCGAGCGCGACCTGCGGATGGGCTTCTTGCTGGGCCACGTAGCTGCCGGCGAGCGCGTGCTCGACCTGGGCTGCGGCGCCGGCGACTTCGCCGCCGCCCTGGTCGCGGCCGGGGCGCTTGTGAGCGCTGTCGACGTCGCCCAGGAGCCGCTGCGCCGCGCCCGCGCGGCACATCCAGGTCTGAAGGACCTGCGGTTGATCGACGGCGAAGGCTCCTGGCAGCTTCCGGACGCGGCCTTCGACGTCGTCTGGGCGGGTGAGGTGATCGAGCACGTCGCCGACACCGCCGGCTGGCTCTCGGAGGTCCGCAGGGTCCTGCGCTCGGGCGGACGGCTGCTGCTCAGCACCCCGCACCTGGGCCGCCTGCAGCTGCTTGCAGCGGCGCTGTCGGAGGACGCCTTCGCGTCGCGCTTCGAGCCCCGCGGCGAGGATCTGCGCTTCTACAGGGCGGCGACGCTCAGGGCCCTGCTCGGCGACTTCGGCTTCGAAGACGTTCGAGTGCGCGCCGCAGGCGGCCGGCCCGGCGCGAGGCGGGTGCTGCTGGCGAGCGCTGTGCGCTCCCGCTACTGAGCGCCGCTGCGGGCTGTGCGGCGGCGCGCAGGGCCGAGACGTATTCGTTGTAGAGCTGGATCGCTTCCTGGTGGACGGGCGGCTGCAGGGAGATCGACTGCGGGTCCAGGTAGATGGCGGCCCGCAGCTCGCCCAGGGCCGTCCGTGGGTCGCCGGCCAGGTCCATCCTTCCCAGCGCCAGCCACGTCTGCGGGTTGGAGGGCTGAAGCTTCACGGCCTTCACGAGCGTCTGGCGGGCGGCCGCCCGCTGCCCCTCGGTGTTCTGCACGGCGGCCAGCGTGAACAGGGCTTCGGCCGAGAGCGGGTCGCGGGCGACGGCGCTACGGGCCATCGCCAGCGCCGCCGGACTGCGGGACGCCAGCGCCGTCAAGGCGCTCTGACGTGTGTCTTCGGCGTGCTGGGGCTGCCACTGCGACCATGCAGTGAGCAGGGCGAAGGCCAGGAACGCGCCGGCCACGCCCAGTCGTGCCGGCTGCGGGCGGGTACGGGCTCGCAGCGACTGCCTGACCTGGCTGAAAGACGGCGTCGCCCATGGCGGGCTCGCCAGGGGACCCCGTCCGGCCAGCCAGCCGGCGCAGAGGAGAGCCACGATCGCGTTGCCCGGCACGTACCAGGTCCAGTCGACCGTCGAGTGGACGCCGAAGGCGACGACGACGCACAGCATCGTCAGGAGCCCGATCCGCTCCGCTCCGTAGACTCGCCCCTCCTCGCGGCCCAGGGCCACCCAGCCGGGGCCTGCCCCGCCTCGCAGCTCCTTCCATCCCCGCCAGCGGCGGTTGAAGGGGTGGGTGGCGCGTCCCGCCGCCACGGCCCAGCCGATCAGCAGGACCAGAGCGAGCAGCAGGCCCACGACGCCCAGGTCCGCGAGCGTCTGCACGACGAAGCCGTGGGCGTGTTTGACCGACAGCGTGCTCGTCCTGTAGCGCAGGCGGGCGACTTCGTAGCCGCGGGCGCCGACCCCGAGCAGCGGATGGGCCGAGAAGATCTTCAGGGCCTCCTTCCAGTACTCGGCCCGGACGCTGGCCACGGCCGTCAACCGTCCCGGCGTGTTCGAGACGCTCGCATGCGTGTTGGTGAGCGTGTCGAAGGCGTGCGAGACGGACCCCGTCAGGCCCCTGTGGGAGTGCGCCAGGGCCGCCACGACGGCGAGCACGGCCAGCACGGGCAGCGCCAGCAGGACGGCCCCGGCCCGTCTGCGCAGTGGGGACGGCGGCGGGTGGCGACCTGTCAGGAAGATCGTGGCGACGCCGACGATGCCCAGCACGAGCAGCATCGCCAGGATCAGGGCGCCGAGCTCGTGGCCCGCGCCCGAGGCCTGCGCCAGCGGGACCCCTTCGGAGCTCAGGGCGCTGTCGGAGAAGTCCCAGGCGGCGATCGAGCCGGCGGCCACGCCCCCCGCCAGCAGCACGGCCGCGCCGCGCAAGCGCAGCGGCACGAGCCAGAGCCACAGGGCGGCGCCGACTGCCAGCACCAGCAGGGCGCCTCGCGAGTAGGCCAGCAGCAGGGTCAGCAGCAGCAGCCCCATGGCGGGATAGGCCAGGGCGCTGAGCAGGGCGTGCCCGGAGCGGCGGGCCCCCAGCCACATGCAGCAGATGGCGCCCATGGCGGCTGTCAGGCCGAGGGCGTTCCAGTAGCCGTACGGTTCGTAGAGCCGGGCGAAGCTGTTGGCTTCCGGGAAGTAGCCTGGGAAGCACTTGCCGAGCAGGGCGTAGGCGCAGATGACGACAGCCGAGAGGGCGACGGCGCCGAGGATCGCCGGCCAGCGGCGGGGAGCCACCTTGGCCAGCCCCGCAGCTGCCGCGAAGACCGTCGCGTAGGCCAGCAGCCGCCCAGCGTCCTGCCAGCTGGCGTCCGGCTGCACCGACCAGACTATCGAGACCCCGCTGAAGAGCGCGAAGGCGAGCAGGGCGAGGGCCGGCCCGACCCCGTAGAGGGGGCGCCTGGCGCGGGCGCCGAGCGCGATGGCGAGGAGCACGAGGCCGCCCAGGATCGTCAGGACGATCTCCGTCGTGGTCATAGTCGAGGACGTCAGGCCGCCGGTGGCGTAGAAGGCCAGCAGGCAGAAGCCGCCGGCCAGTGCCAGGGTGACGGGCCAGAGGCCGTGGCGGGGTGCGTCAAGAGTCCCCGCGGGCGGCCCGGTGCGCCCCCGGTCGCGTGCCGTGGTCAGTGGCGGCGCGACTCCCAGCGCCGGCGCCTCAGGCGTCGGGCTGTCAGTCGTTGCGCTCGTCACGTACCCGTTTGCGCAGCGCCCCTCCGCCAACCGCCAGCAGGCCCACCGCCAGGAAGGCCAGTAGCGCCAGCAGCGGCGCCGGCAGCGTGCTCAACGCCGAGGAGACGTTGGCGTGGATTACACCCGGATGGATGGCCTGCCCTTCCCCCAGCTGCACCTGTTCGGGCCGCGAGCTCGTTGCAGCGGCGATCGAGTGCTGCTCCGCGGGCGTCGCGGCGACCGCCTGGACCGGTCCTGCGCCTGCTCCAGGCCCGCCCGATCCGCGTCCGGCCCGGGCTGCCGCTTCCATCGCCCTGCGAATTTGCTGCCCGCATTCGCTGTACTCTTCCGTCGTAGCGCTCATCTCCTTGAGGGCTTTGGAGTAGTCGGCCTGGGTGTAGCCGCTGATCGATTCTTCGTGGGCGCAGCGGTGGATGATCGTGATGCCGACGTCGGCCTGGGCGGTGCCGGGCGTGCACAGCACGACGGCCGCCAGGATGCCCACCGTCGGCGCGAATCTTCTCTGCAGGCGGTGTCCTCGCATAGAGGTGATCGTTCAACGCTACCAGCGCACGCGGGAGACGCCGACGCTTGCCAGCGCCCGCGAGAAGCCCTCGGCCCAGGCCTCGTGGCTGTAGGCCGCAACGTCCCTGGTGCCCTGCCGGCCCATCCGGGCCCTGGCTTCAGGGTCCCCTGCCAGCCGTTCGATCGCCCTCGCAAGCGCCTGCGCGTCGCCGGACCGCACGACGAGCCCGTTGACGCCGTCTCGCACCAACCCCCCGGCGGCGGCTCCGACGGCATCGCTTGCGATGACCGCCAGGCCGGCGTTCATGGCCTCGTTGGCGACCAGCCCCCACGGCTCGCGGAAGGTCCGGGTGGCCAGGGAGGGGATCACCAGGACGTCGCAGGCCGCATAGATCTCGCGCAGCGCCTCAGGAGCCAGACGCTCCAGCGACCGGACTCCCGCGGGCAGCGGCGAGGACGTCTCGTACCCGCCGACGAGCGTCAGCGTGCCGCTCCTCTCGCCCCCGGCCAGACCCCAGGCCTCCAGCAGCAGATCCAGGCCCTTCTCCGCCACGGGCCGCCCGACGAACACGAAACGCCCGCCCTGCCCGACGGGGGTCGAGTCGGATCGCGCCGGCGCCTGCCAGAAGTCGTTGTCGACCGACTGGGGGGCCTCGTAGACGTTGTGGGCCCCTCGCGCTCGCACGTAGGCGCTGACGTGCGGGCCGTAGGTCACGACGGCGTCGGCGCTGCCGTAGAGGCGCCGCAGCGCCACGTAGCCGAGGGCGTGGGCGGGCGTCCTGGGATGGGCCCACAGGGAGGTCCACAGCAGCAGCGGCAGGCCGGCCCGGCGGGCCCCGGCCCAGCCAGCCAGGGGCGCGAGCCGCCCGGACGTCGAGCAGACGACGGCGCGGTGACCGGACCCGGCGGCGAGGGACAGCAGCTCCCCGGCCGACGGCTCGAGCGAGGGGAAGGGCAGGGGCGCCGCGGGCGCTGCGCCGCCGTGGATGGAGCGCCCGCCGGTGAGGGCCACGACGATCCCCTCGCGCTCGTGCAGGGCGGCCAGGGCTCCGGCCCTGTAGGCGGGCACATTGCCCGTTATGAACAGGACTGGCTTCAACGCAGGGCGTCTTCGTAGGCGGCCAGCGTCTGCTCCCCGCAGTGCTCCCAGGTGAAGTTGGCGGCGACGGTGGCCCGCGCCCGCTGGGCCGCCTCGCGCAGCCTGTGGGGGTCTGACAGCAGCTCGTCGATGCGCTGGCTGAGTCGCTCGATGTCCCCCGGGGGGACCAGCATGAAGCCGTCCCCGGCGGCGGCTATCTCCTCCGGCCCGGGCTCGCCGCGGCAGCCGATGGCGGGGACGCCTGCGGCCATGGCCTCGACGTAGGCCACGCCGAAGGCCTCCTCGGTGGAGGGCATCACGAAGAGGGTGCAGCTGCGGGCCTGCTCGAGGGCCTCCTCGGGGGCGAGCTGGCCGAGGAAGTCGACCCTGTCGCCGACCTCCAGGCGTGCCGCCAGGGCTTCCAGGGCGCCCCGCTCGGGCCCGTCGCCGACGACCTTGTAGCGCAGGCGGGGATGGCGATCGCGCAGAACCGCCAGCGCCCGCAGCACGTCGGCCTGGCGCTTGCGCGCGACCAGGTGGGCGACCGTCACGAGCGTCGGAGCGTCCTGGGGCGGGCGCCCGTAGGCCCTGTCCGGCATGTCTGCGCCCAGGTGCACGACCCGCGCCTCGCGGGCGCCGTGGGCCAGGGCCAGCTCTGCGATGCCCTGGCTGTTGGCCAGGGCCAGGCGGGCGCTCCCCAGGCCCCTGGCGACGGCCGCGGCGCCCTTTGGGAAGGCGCGGGCCGTGTAGAGCACGTCGCCTCCGTGCACGGAGACGACCAGGGGGCGGCGCGAGCGGGTCAGCCGCACGGCGTCGGCTGCCGGCACGGCGTTGTGGGCGTGCACGAGGTCGAAGGGAAAGGAGCGGCGCAGGCGCAGCAGGGAGACACCCAGCGAGGGCGCCGCCCATGCGCCCCACTCTGGATAGTGGCGGTCCCGGGACGGCGAGACGAAGGGCACGTAGGAGACGGGCAGCCCGTCGCGCATCTGACGGGAGGGCTCGCCGGCGCGGGCGGAGAGGGCTCGCAGCGCGGCTCCCGGCCCTGCCGCCAGGGAGGCGCGGGGCGGCACTAGCCTGTTGAGGACGAGCACTCGGACCTCGACGCCGAGCCTGCTGACGGCCAGCGCCTGGCGGTGGGCCCAGACGCCCAGGACGGGGTCGCGACGGCTCGGGTAGAACTCCGCCACGACGGCTACCCGCAGGGGCCTTTCGGGCACGCTGCTCACCAGTCGCTGTGTGTGACGAGCGTCCGTTCGGCTTCACGGGCGCTGATGTGGGGCCGGTCGGCCAGGAAGGAACGCGCCTCCAGCACGGCCTGCTCGCGGGCGTAGCCGGCTCCGGCGGGCGCCTGGCGGTGGCGGATCGGCACGGCGTCGACGATCCCGCAGCGCCAGCCGTGCTCGCGTGCGAGGGCCGCCCAGTGCACGTCCAGGCCCCAGCCCATGCGCAGGTCGGGAAATGGCAGCAGCACCTCGAAGCAGCGTGCCGCGAAGGCCGTCACGGGGCCGATCTCGACGAAGCTGGTCTCGCGCACGACGCTGGCGGGGTGCCTGCGAGTGACCTGCCAGGCGGCATGGGAGTCCAGGCGGTGCGCCGGCTGGGCCAGCGTCAGCGAGAAGCGCTCGCAGAGGAACAGGAAGGCGTCGAGGAAGCCGCGGGGCAACTCGACGTCGTCGTCGATCACGAGCAGCCAGTCGTGGTCGGCCGCCGGATGCTCCGCCAGCAGGGCGTTGAGGTTCTCGAACTTGCCGCGCTCGCCGGCGGCCGTGGTGTGCACCTGCACGTCGTGGCGGGATCGCATCAGCTCCTCGCGAATGGCGCCGGCCTGCGCGGCCCTGTGCGGCTGCACGACGCTGAGCACGAGGACGCTGCGCCGCGGCGGTTCCTCGCGGGAGGCGGCGGCCAGCCGCCTGCTGCGTCCGCTCGCCAGGTCCTGCAGTGCAGCCAGCCCGTCGCGTCCGCGCCGAAGCAGCGAGTCCAGGCCCCCGACGGTGCCGCTGGCTCCGGACAGGAAGTCGTCCTGCTCTGCCTGCCCGCGCACGGGCTGCCCGCTTTCTTCGCCCAGGGCCTCCCGCAGGCGGCCTGCGCTGTGGGCGGCCATCGTCAGGCCGGCGGGGCAGCGACGTCGCACGACGTGGCCCAGGCAGCCCAGCAGGGTCAGAGCCTCCCGGCGGGCCGTCGGGGCTGCGCGCCGGGACGCGTCGAAGCGCCTGATGGCGCGACCGCGCCCGTAGGCTGACGCGGCGAGCGAGCGCAGGCGGGCGTCACGACCCACCCGACGGTGCTCGACGTGGGCCTTGGCGACGTACAGGGCGACCTTGCCGGTGGCGCGCGTGGCCCGTTCCTGCCACTCCTGCTCGTCCCCTCCGGTGCTCATCGCCGCGTCGAAGGCGCCGACGCGTTCGAGGGCGCTGCGGCGGATCGTCATGCACGATCCCCAGGCGAATGCGGTCGGGAGGTCCTCCTCGCCGAGGTCCAGGGTCGTGATGGGAGCAAGCTCACGACCGCAGCTGCGCGGGGCGGGCCCCTCCAGGCTGGCCGTGACGCGACCGGCGAAGACGTCCACCTCGGGATGGGCGCGGGCCGCCTCCAGCAGCGCCTCCAGCAACCCCGGCATGGCCCTGACGTCGTCGTCCAGGAAGACGACGAGCTCGCCGCTCGACCTCTGCACGCCGGTGTTGCGGGCTGCGTTGAGGCCGAGGGGCCGCGGGTGGGGCTCGTAGCGGGCGCCGTGGCGGGCGACCAGCTCGGCAACGGCGTCGGAGGCGCCGGCGTCGTCCACGACGACGACCTCGACGCCGTGCAGGCGTGCCTGGGGCGCGACGGAGGCGAGGGTCACGTCGAGGTATGGCAGGCGGTCCCGCGTGGGGATCACGATCGAGGCCGTTGGCTGCATCTCTGCCGGAGAGTCTAGGTTTGACGAGGGGATGGTTCTCTTCCTGCACAACCGCTATCGCACAGAGGGAGGCGAGGAGCGGGTCGTCGCCGACCTGCTGGCGCTGGTGCGCGGGCGCATCGGCGAGGAGGCGCTCATGCTCGAGCGCGACTCGGCCGGGCTGGGTCGCGGACGTGCGGCCGCGGGGCTGCTGGCCGGTGGGCTGAGCCCGGACGAGGTCGCCGCCGCCGTGCGACAGCAGGGGGCCAGGGTCCTGCACGCCCACAACCTGCTGCCGGCATTCGGGTGGCGGGCGCTGGCAGCGGGCCGGCGAGCCGGCGCCAGGGTCGTCCTGCACCTGCACCAGTACCGCCTCGTCTGTGCGATCGGGGTCTGCTTCAGGGACGGGCAGGAGTGCACGCGCTGTCATGGGCGCAACACCCTTCCCGGCATCCGCCTGAACTGCAGGGGATCCCGTGGCGAGGCGCTCGCCTACGGGACGGCCCTGGCCCTGTGGCAGCGCCGCACGGTCGAGCAGGCCGACGTGATCGTCGTCCCGAGCGCCTTCGCGGCAGGGCGCCTGCGAGAGCTGGGCGTGCCGCTGGAGGGCCGGGACGTGAGGGTGCTGGCGCCCCCCGTCGCCGTACCGGCGGGGCAATGGCAGCCGGATGGCGCCGGCTACGCCCTGGTGGCGTCGCGGCTGTCGGTCGAGAAGGGCGTGGACGTGGCGATCGAGGCGTGCGCGATCGCGGGCATGCCGCTGGCGATAGCAGGGGAGGGCCCGCAGCGGGGGCAGCTCGAACGGCTGGCGCGGGCCGGCGGAGGGGATGTGCGCTTCCTCGGCCCGGTCGGTCGTGAGGAGCTGGAGCGCGTGCGGGCGGGCGCTGCCGTGGCGGCCGTGCCGTCGCGTTCGGCGGAGACGTTCGGGCTGGCGCTGGCGGAGGCGATGGCCGCGGGCGTGCCGGCTGTCGCGAGCCGCGTCGGTGCGCTCCCTGAGCTTCTGGATGATGAGGATGGGCTGGTCGCGCCAGGCGATGCGGTCGCGTTGGCGTCGGCGATCCAGGCGAGGGCGGGTGACGGCGGTGCGGGCGCAAGGGGTCGCGCCCGGGTGCTGGCTTCGTGTTCCCCGGATGCGGTGGCTGCGCGCCTGGCGAGGATCTACGACGGATCGCCCGAGCCCGACGGGGCATAAGCTGGCGGCCGTGAACGGCCATCCAAAGACGGCCCTGGTGACGGGCATCTCCGGCCAGGACGGCTCGTTCCTGGCCGAGCTGCTGCTGGCGGAGGGCTACCGGGTGACGGGTCTCGTGCGCAGCTCCGACGGCGGTGCGCTGGGCTTCAGCGAGCACCTGCGGGGCAGGCTGGAGCTTCTCAGCGGCGAGCTGCTGGAGCCGGCCAGCCTGACCGAGGCGGTGAGGGAGACGATGCCGGGCGAGATCTACCACCTGGCGGCGCCCTCCTTCGTGCCCGCCTCCTGGCAGCAGCCGAGCGAGACGATGAGGGCGATAACGGGCTCGTGCGCGACGCTGCTGGAGGCGGTCAGGGACCTGTGCCCGTCCAGCAGGGTCTTCATGGCGGCCTCGGGTGCCATCTTCGGGGCGGCGCCTGAGAGCCCGCAGAGCGAGCTGACGCCGTGCAGGCCGGCCAACCCCTATGCGATCGCCAAGCTGGCCGCCCATCAGCTGCTGGGAGCGATGCGCGAGCACGACGAGCTGCACGCCAGCTCGGGGATCGTGTTCAACCACGAGTCCGAGCGTCGCCCCGAGCAGTTCGTGCCGAGGAGGATCTCGCGGGGCGCGGCTGCCATCGCCCTGGGCATCGAGAGCGAGCTGACGCTGGGCTCGCTGGAGGCGGTGCGGGACTGGTCCTTCGCCGGCGACGTCATGCGCGGTGCCTGGCTGATGCTCCAGCAGGACCGTCCCGACGACTACGTCCTGGCCAGCGGCGTCGGTCGCACGGTGGGAGAGCTGGCGCGGACGGCCTTCGCCTGCCTGGACCTGGATGCGGAGCGCTACGTCCGCGTCGACCCGACCCTGGTGCGGGAGGAGCCGGGCACGCCCAGCGTGGGCGATCCCGCCAAGGCCCGCAGGGTGCTCGGCTGGCAGCAGTCGCTGAGCTTCCAGGAGCTGGTCGAGCGCATGGTCAGGCACGACCTGCGTGAGCTGGAAGGGCAGGCGAAGGCCGGCTGAGGGCTCCGGCCCCGTCCCGCCCAACGCCTAGACTGCCCCCAGATGCGCAAGATCGGCGTAATCGGCCTGGGCTACGTGGGCCTGCCGCTCGCTGTGGCCTTCGCCCGTGAGGGCTGCGAGGTGGTCGGAGTCGACGTCGACTCCCGCAAGATCGCCGAGATCGAGGCGGGTCGCTCCTACATCGAGGACGTCTCGGCGGGGGAGCTGGCGGAGGTGTCCGGCCGTCTGAGCGTCGGCACGCGCTACGGGCCACTGGCAGAGGTCGAGGCGGTCCTGATCTGCGTGCCGACCCCCCTCAGCCGCAACCGCGAGCCCGACCTGGGGCCGCTGATGGAGGCCGGGCGGTCGCTGGCGGGGGTGCTGAAGGCGGGCCAGCTGGTCGTCCTGGAGTCGACCACGTACCCCGGGACGACCCGGGAGCGGCTGCTGCCGCTTCTGGGCGAGTCGGGCCTGTCGGCGGGGCGCGACTTCCACCTGGCCTTCTCGCCGGAGCGGGTCGACCCGGGCCGCACGGACTACACCCTGCGCAACGTGCCGAAGGTCGTCGGCGGGCTCACGGAGGCGTGCGCGGAGCGGGCACGGGATGTCTACGGGATCGTCTGCGACGAGATCGTCCAGGTCTCGACTCCTGAGGCGGCGGAGCTGACGAAGCTGCTGGAGAACGTCTTCCGGGCGGTCAACATCGCCCTCGTCAACGAGCTGGCGATGCTGACGGATCGCATGGGCATAGACGTCTGGGAGGTCGTCGAGGCGGCCGCCACCAAGCCCTACGGCTTCATGCGCTTCGAGCCGGGCCCCGGCATGGGCGGTCACTGCATGCCCGTCGACCCCTTCTACCTGAGCTGGCGGGCCCGCGAGTTCGACATGACGACGGAGTTCGTGGAGCTGGCGGGCAGGATCAACCAGCAGATGCCCTACCACTGCGTGGCGAAGGCCCAGAGGGCCCTGAACGACAGTGGCCTGGCCGTCAAAGGCGCACGCATCCTGGTCGTCGGCGTCAGCTACAAGCCGGGCGTCGGCGACGTCCGCGAATCCCCTGCCCTGAAGATCATCGGCCTGCTGCGGGAGCTGGGCGGCGAGGTCTCCTACCACGACCCCCACGTGCCGGAGCTGCCGGAGCTCGGGCTTGCGAGCGTGTCGGCTGAGGGCGCCGGCGAGGCCGACCTGGTCGTCGTCGTGACGGCCCACCCCGACGTCGACCACGCGGAGCTGGCCAGACGGGCCAGGCTGCTCGTGGACCTGCGGGGCGTGACCCGCGACAGCGCCCCGGCCAACGTCGTGAGGCTTTGAGCGGGCACCTGCCGTCCGACCCGGCGGGCCCGTCCGTCGGCGCCGACGTGACGCTCGGCGAGGACGTCGACTTCGGGGCCTTCGTGGTCGTCCACGAGGGCGCCACGATCGGCTCGGGCTGCCGTCTGGGCGACCATGCGGTGCTCGGCAAGCGCCCGCAGCTGGCTGCCCACTCGGCTGCAGCCGGCGACATCGGCGCGCTGGTTCTGGGCGATCGCGTGACGGTCGGCGCGGGGGCCGTCGTCTTCGCCGGAGCCCTCGTCGGCGAGGGGGCCATCCTGGGCGATCAGAGCTACGTGCGCGAGCGCGCCCGGATCGGCGAGGGGACCGTCGTGGGGCGGGGCAGCGTCGTGGACAACGACGTGGTCGTCGGCGCCCGGGTGCGGATCCAGACGAACGTCTACCTCGCGGCCGGCTCGGTGGTCGAGGACGATGTCTTCCTCGGTCCAGGCGTGGTCACGAGCAACGACGACACGATGAGCCGCCATCCGAGAGGCACGCCGCCGCAGGGCGCGGTGCTGCGCAGGGCCTGCAGGGTCGGTGCCGGCGTCGTGCTCGTGCCCGGCGTTGAGGTGGGTGAGGAGGCCTTCGTCGCCGCCGGTGCGGTGGTTACGAAGGACGTGCCGGCGCGGGCAGTCGTGATGGGGGTTCCGGCGCAGGTCGTGCGGGAGGTGGGTGAGGAGGACCTGCTGGAGAGGTGGCGAGGGGGGCCTGCGCCGCGAGGGTAGTTCGTGTGGGCGGTCACGAACCACCCTCACGGCTCCGGCTTGCAGGGGCTGGGACTCAAACGGTCGCGATGGCCGCGACGACCTCGTCTACCTGCTCGCGGCTGAGGATGGGACTCATAGGGATCGCCAGGTGGCGGGCGGCTGCCTGTTCGGTCCCCGGGAGCTCGATGCTCTGGCCCCACTCGCGCATCGCCTGCTGACGGTGGACGGGGGTGCGGTAGTAGGGCTTGTGGCCTATGCCGGCCTGCTTGAGGGCGGCTTCGACGTCGCCGACGCGGTCGTGGCCGATCACGTAGAGGTGCCAGGCGGGGGCTGATCCCGCGGTCGGCTGGGGGAGGCTCGCGTATGCGCCCATGCCGGCCTGGCGGTAGTGCTCGCCGGCTCGCCGGCGGCCATCGGCCATGCTGTCCAGGTGGGGGAGCTGGACGCGCAGGATGGCTGCCTGCAGCTCGTCCAGGCGCGAGTTGTAGCCGACCAGCTCGAAGTCGACCTTGTCTCGGGAGCCGTGGAAGCGCAGCATCCTGACGCGTTCGGCGACCTCCGCGTCGCGTGTCGTGATCATCCCGCCGTCGCCGAAGGCGCCGAGGTTCTTGGAGGGGAAGAAGGAGAAGGTCGCGGCCGTGCCCAGCGAGCCGGGGCGGCCCTGGGCTGAGGTCGAGCCGGCTGCCTGGGCTGCGTCCTCCAGCACCTGCACGCCCAGCTTCTCGATCTCGGCCACGGGGGCGACGTTGCCGAACAGGTGGACGGCGATGACGGCCTTCGTGCGAGGGGTCAGGGCCGCCCTGACCGTCTCGGGGGTGACGCAGTACGTCTCCGGGTCGATGTCGCAGAAGACAGGGCGGGCTCCCGTCGGGGGGATCGCCTCGGCGGAGGCGTAGAAGGTGAAGGAGGGCACGACGACCTCGTCACCCGGGCCGACGCCCATGGCGCGCAGGGCGATCGTGATCGCCTCCGTGCCGTTGGCCACGCCGATCGCCTGCTCGGCGCCGCAGTAGGCCGCGAACTCCCTCTCGAAGGCCTCGACCTCCGGTCCGAGGATGTAGCGCTCGCTGTCCAGCACCCGCTCGACAGCCGCGCGCAGCTCGCCACGCAGACCGGCAAGCGGCGCCGAGGTCTCGAACAGCGGCACCCCCAGGGCGCTCAGCTCCCCGCCAGGAGGTCGTAATCCGCTCTGGTCATCAGGCGGATCAGCTCCTCGAAGCTCGTCTGCGGCTTCCAGCCGAGGTCGCGCTCGGCCTTGCTCGGGTCGCCGATCAGGTGATCGACCTCGGCCGGGCGCATGAAGGCGGGGTCGAGCTTCACGTACTGCTCGAAGTCGCCCAGACCAGCCTCCTCGAAGGCCACCTGGCAGCACTCCCGCACCGAGTGGGCCTCGCCCGTGGCGATCACGTAGTCCTGGGGATCGTCGCGCTGGAGCATCAGCCACATGGCTTCGACGTAGTCCTTGGCGTAGCCCCAGTCTCGTTCCGCGTCGAGGTTGCCGAGGTGCAGCTCCTCGATCAGGCCTCGCTTGATCGCTGCTGCATGCCAGGTCACCTTGCGGGTCACGAACTCCAGCCCACGGCGCTCAGACTCGTGGTTAAAAAGTATCCCCGAGGTCGCGTGCAGGTCGTAGGACTCCCTGTAGTTGACCGTGATGAAGTGGCCGTATGCCTTTGCCACGCCGTAGGGGGAGCGCGGGTAGAAGGGGGTCGTCTCGGTCTGGGGGACCTCCAGGACCTTGCCGAACATCTCGCTGGAGGAGGCCTGGTAGAAGCGGGCCTGCGGGCAGACTTCGCGCATCGCCTCGAGCATCCGCGTGACGCCTACGCCCGTGAACTCGGCCGTCAGGGTCGGCTGGATCCAGGACACGGCCACGAACGACATGGCCGCCAGGTTGTAGATCTCATCCGGCTCGGACGCCCGCATCGCGTCCACCAGCGAGCGCTGGTCCAGCAGGTCGCCCTGGTGCAGGGTGATCTTGTCCCGCAGGTGCTCGATGCGCTCGAACTTCTCCGTCGAGGCGCGGCGCACCATCCCGTGCACCTCGTACCCCTTCTCGAGCAGGAACTCCGCCAGGTAGGAGCCGTCCTGGCCCGTCACTCCGGTTATCAACGCTTTTCTGTTTGGCACCGGCGGAGCTTATCTGCCGCCCGCGACCTTGCGCCGCCGGCGGCGGGGGGAGGGCTCACGGTGCGATCGGAGCTCCCGCAGCCACTGCACCGTCGCCGCTATGCCCTCCTCCACGGGGATCCTCGCCTCCCAGCCGAGCAGCCGCCTGGCCTTCTCGACCGACGGCCAGCGCCGCTGCACGTCGACCGCGAACGTCGGCAGGTGCTCCAGCTCGAGCTCCTCCGGGTCCTCCCCGCAGGCCTCCCAGATGACCGCCGCGATCTCCGCGACCGTCATCTCTCGCGACGCCGAGATGTTGAAGTCCTCGTTCAGGCCCGCCGGCGAGCTCATCGCCGTCACGATCCCGTCGGCGATGTCCTCGACGTGGGTCAGCGTCCTCGTCTGATCCCCCGAGCCGAAGATCTGCAGGGGGCGCTGGCCGGAGAGGACCTTCTCGATCAGGTCCGGCACGGCGTGGGCGATGCCCGGTTCCGTGTCCGGGACCTCGCCCGGGCCGTAGGCGTTGAAGGGCCTGCAGATCGTGTAGGGCAGGCCATGCTCTTCGTGGGCCGCCCTGCAGTAGACCTCGCCCGTCAGCTTCGAGAAGCCATAGGCCGAGATCGGCACCGGGCACTCGGGCAGGTACTCCTCCGGCGTCGGGTAGAGCTCCGCCCGCTCGAAGACCATCGAGGAGGACACATACACGAAGCGCTGCACCTCGACGTCCAGGGCGGCCCTGAAGATCGCGTTGTAGAGGGCGTTGTTGACCTCCGTCAGCGTATGGGGGAGCTTGTGGAAGTTGGCTATGCCCCCGACGATCGCCGCCAGGTGGATGACCTGGTCGCAGCCCCTCGTCGCGGCCTGTGCTTCCTCCAGCAGCCGCAGGTCGCCCGTGTGCACCTCGCAGCCCTCCCGCATCCACTGCGGCGCCGGGCGCTGGTCCGACACACGCACCTCATAGGCCGGGTCCGCCAGCAGGCGCCTGACGACCGCCGCGCCGATCGTGCCGGCGCCGCCCGTGACCAGGACCCGGCTCACGCCTGCGATCCGGGCCCGGCCGGGGTCAGGGCGATCAGCTCGCTCGCATAGCCGAAGACCTGCGACGCCCCCCAGCAGTTCCAGGGGTCCACGATCAGGCAGTCCCCGGCCGCCCGCTCGGCGATCGCCGCCAGGGCCGCCGGATCGCGGAACTCGCTGTGGTTGGCCGCGATCACGACCGCCTCCGCTCCCCCGATCGCCTCCTCGAAGCTCGCCGTGGGGGTCGCCACGTGCGGGTCGTGGACGACCACGTCGGCCAGCTCCCGCTCCAGCAGGCGGATCGTCTTGTGGGCCAGCGAGTCGCGCTCGTCGTCCGTGTCGGCCTTGAAGGCCAGGCCCAGCACCGCCACCCGGCGGTTGGCCAACGAGCCCAGGCGGCGCTTTGCGCCTTCCAGCAGGAACAGCGGCACCGACTCGTTGACCCTCGAGACCGCCAGCAGCATTCCCGGGGCGTTGGAGCGCTCCTCCGAGAACGTGAAGTCCTTGCGCAGGCACGTGCCCGCCGTGAAGCCCGGTTGGGCGATCCCGCCCCGCGGGTAGTCGCGGTTGATCAGGTCGATCACCTCGAAGACGTTGGCCTGGTAGCGCTCGCAGTCCATCATCAGCAGGTTCGGCAGGGCGAACGTCGTGTATCTGAGGATGTTGGCCCAGATCTTGGCCAGCTCGGCCTGCACCGGCGTCGTCTGCACGATCGGCGCCCCGAAGACCTCGAACAGCTCCGCCGCGACCGCCCCCGAGCGCTCGCCGACGCCGCCCACGATGCACGGCAGCGTGTCGATCTCCGCGAAGAACCGCCCTGCCGCGATCCGCTCCGGGGCATGCGAGACGAACAGGTCCTCGCCGACCTGGAAGCCCCTGTGCTTGGCCAGGTAGCCCGCCACGAACTCCGTCGTGCCCGGGGCGATCGTCGAGCGCAGGATCAGCGAGTGGCCGGGCCTCAGCACGCCCAGCAGGTCGTCCAGGGCCGCCCTGATGTCGCGCATGTCGATCTCGATGTGCGAGAAGGATGGCGTGCCCAGCGTGATCACGATGTGACGGGCGCCGGCAGCGTCTGCCACCCGGTCGCTCAGCGTCAGGCCGCCCGCCGCCGTGACGCGGTCCAGAGCCTCCTGGGCATCCGTCTCCTGGAAGGGCATCCGCCCCGCCCGGACCGCCTCCAGGCGACTCGGGTCGTTGTCGACGCCGATGACCTGCAGTCCGCGGTCGGCCAGGGAGAGCGCCAGAGGCAACCCGACCCGGCCGAGGCCGACCACGGCCACCTCGGCAGTGCTGTGCGGCGTGTTCATCGGGGCAATGAGGTTATCGACGCGCGAGCTGGTCGGTCTCGAATCCGCTCTCGGGGCCGCGCTAGGCTCAGGCTCGGCCAGTCTTTGACCGAAAGGGACCCAATGGAAGTCGCCAAGAGGCCTGTGGTCGCCGTCAAGCGGTCGGTCGGGCCGGTCTACCGTGCCGCCCAGCGCAAGCTGCTGCACGCGATCTTCGAGCGGGGACTGCGCAGCACCGAGCAGGTCGACATCTCCTCAGGCCACTTCTTCCTCTACCGCGCCCTGTGGGGCAGGCGCATCTCCCGAGCCGACGTGTTCCTGGACTACGGCTGCGGAACTGGGCGGGTGCTGCAGCACGCTGCCCGCCTGCCCTTCGGGCGAGTGATCGGGGTCGACCTGAACGCGGCGCAGATCGAGATCGCCGCCGAGAACGCGCGTCGCGCCGCGGCTCGTCGTCGCTGCCGGATCGAGGTCCTCCGCGAGGACGCGACGCGCTGGCAGGTGCCCGACGACGTCAGCTATGTGTACCTCTACAACCCCTTTTGGGGGGAGGTGTTCGCCGGCATGCTCGAGCGCCTTTGCGAATCGCTCGATCGTCGCCCGCGGCAGCTGACGATCCTCTATGCCTATCCGACTTGTGGCCGGCAGTTGCGCGACACTGGACGCTTCGAGCTGGTGCGCGTGAGTCGGGGACTGCGGCGTGACCGTCCTCAGAACACGATCGAGGTCTATCGCGCGATCGCCCCGTGGACTCCCCGGGCGTGAGCGTCGGGAGCGGCTGTCGTGGCTGAGCAGGAGCTGATCTCCGACCTCGCGGGCGCACAGGCGGTATCGGAGGAGTGGGACGCGCTGGCCGTCAGGGCGTCCAAGCCCGTCGTGAGCCCGTGGTGGGTACTGCCATGGTGGCGTCATGTCGCCCCGGACCTGCAGGCCAGGATCGTTGCCGTACGCAGTGGCGGCACTCTGATCGGGCTGGCGCCCTTCTACGTCGCGGGAGCGCGCATGGGAGTCGCCGAGTACCGCCTCATGGCGGACGACTTCGGGGTCTGCATGGAGCCGCTGGCGCTGCCCGGGCGGGAGTGGGATGTCGCCGCCGCCATCGCCTGCGCCCTTCATGGCGCCGATCCTCCTGTCGGCACGATCGGGTTCGGACCGATGGCGCTCGCCTCCGGCTGGACGGAGGCGCTGGCACAGACCTGGCAGGGACGTCTGCGTCCGCTGTCGCGCACGCTGCGGCTTCAGACGGCGCCCGTGATCGTCCTCGAACAGGACTCCTACGAGGACTGGCTGGCGACGCTCGGCTCCAAGCTGAGGCGCGACCTGCGCCGCAGCGAGCGTCTCTTCGCCGAGGCCGGCGGCAGCACCCGCTGGAGCGACACGGCGACGCTGCCGGCGGACGCTGCCTCCTTCGCCCGTCTGCACGGAAGTCGCTGGGAGGGGCGCGGCTGGTCGCGGCTGGCCGACCTGGGCCCCCGCCTGCCCGACTGGCTGGCAGACGTCGGCGAGCACCTGATCGAGGACCGGCGCCTGGGCCTGTGCGTCCTGGAGGTCGCCGGGGAGGCGGTCTGCGTCGACCTGCATCTGAGCGCCGGGTCCAGGGTCGAGGGCATCAACGTCGGATGGGACGAGCAGTGGGCACGGATCGGCCCCGCCAAGCTGGCCCTGCTGCGGGTCGTGCAGCAGGCCTTCGCCACAGGCCGCAGCCGGATCGGGCTGGGCACCGGCGGCCTCGCCAACAAGCTGCGCATCTCGAGCGGCGAGGAGCCGGTCGCATGGAGCGCCCTGGTGCCGCCGTCGCGACGCTACCTGCAGGGATACGCGACGATCCTGCCCGGCCTTGCGCGCATGCACGCGCGGGAATCGCTCACGCGGGCGTTGCCGCCGCCCTGGCTGGCGCGGCTGCAGAGCCTTCGCGGCGGGGGCTCCTGAGCCTGTGACCTACGAGCCCGTGCCGGTGCGGCGGGCCTGCAGGTACTGACCGGCGAAGCCGACGACGAAGCGGGGGTTGTAGCGGGCGTAGCGACGCCACAGCCTCTTCGGCTCACGCGACAGGCGATACAGCCACTCCAGGCCGCTGCTCTGCATCCAGCGGGGGGCCTGGGGAACAAGGCCCGCGTGGAAGTCGAAGGCCGCCCCGACGCCGACGAGCAACGGTGCCGAGAGCAGGGGACGCATCTCGTGCATCCATCTCTCCTGCTTGGGCTGACCTGTGCCGACCCAGACGACGGCGGCGCCCGACGCGTCGATGCGCCGTGCGACGTCGACCCGCTCGGCCTGGGTCAGATCGCGAAAGGGCGGCGAGTAGCCTCCCGCGACGAGCAGACCCGGGAAGCGCTCCACGAGCCGACGTTGCAGCAGCTCCAGGGCCTGCGGCGTTCGCCCCCCGTACAGGTAGACCGGTATGCCTCTCTCCGCGGCCCGCCGGCAGAAGGCGATCATCAGGTCGGGACCGTAGATCCGCGTTGCCGGGTGCCCCAGCGCCCGCAGGGCCCACACGAGCGGCTGTCCGTCGGGCACGGCCAGGGTCGCCTCGCCGACCGCTGCCGCGACCTCGCCGTCCTCACGGGCGCTCATCACCAGGTTCACGGCCGCCGCCGTCATGTAGCCGCGTGCCTTCGCGCTCACCATCGCCTCCATCCAGTCCACGACCTCGCCGTAGTCGCTCACGGCAAGGGCCGTGCCGAGCACCTCGACACGCTCGGGAGGCACTGGTGCGAGGAGGCTCTGCGGCGGTTCGGCGACGATTGCGTGAAGATAACGCCCCCGTGCAGATCGATCCCGACTTCTGGCGCAGGCGGCGTGTGCTGATCACGGGACACACGGGTTTCAAGGGCGCCTGGCTGTCGCTGTGGCTGAGGTCCCTCGGCGCTGACGTATCGGGCCTTGCGCAGGGGCCGCCGATCCGCCTGTCCCTGTATCAGCAGGCCCGCCTCGCCGAGGAGGTCCACGAGCATCCGGTCGACGTGCGCGACGGCGCCGGCGTCGCGAGGGCGATGCTCGAGGCCGCCCCGGAGGTGGTCATCCACATGGCCGCCCAGCCGATGGTCCGGCGTTCTCTGCGCGAGCCGGCGTTGACCTACGAGGTCAACGTGATGGGCACCGTCAACGTGCTCGAGGCCGTGCGGGCACTGGGCGGTGGCGTGGCGGCTGTCCTCGTCGTGACGTCCGACAAGTGCTACGCACAGAACGGGTCGCAGGCGCCGTTTCGGGAGGGCGATCCGCTCGGCGGCGGCGACCCCTACTCGAGCTCCAAGGCGGCAGCCGAGCTCGTCGTGGCTGCCTATCGCAGCAGCTACTTCTCCTCCGCCACCTCCACTGCGCTCGCAACCGCCAGGGCCGGCAACGTGATCGGGGGCGGCGATTGGGGCGAGGACAGGCTGCTGCCCGACGTCGAGCGCGCCGTTGCCGCCGGTCGGCCGCTGGCGGTCAGGAACCCCGATGCCGTGCGCCCATGGCAGCACGTCCTGAACCCCCTCGGCGGCTATCTCCAGCTCGCCGAGGGGCTCTGCCGCGGCGAGCCGCTACCACCCGCCGTGAACTTCGGACCTCCGCCAGAGGACGCCCGTCCAGTCCGCTGGATCCTGCAGAGGCTGGAGGAGCTGTGGGAGGGGCGACTGCAGTGGGTCGCCGACGTCGAGGGCAATCCGCCCGAGGCGATGTGGTTGGAGCTCGATTCGGGCATCGCCCGCGAGCGGCTCGGCTGGCGCCCCCGATGGGATCTGGACCGGGCTCTGCGGGAGATCGTCTCCTGGCACCGCGCCCACCGTGCCGGGGAGGACATGCGTCGCTACAGCCTCCTGCAGCTCGAGTGCTTTCTGGCCTCCCCGCCGCTCTGAGGTCGGAAACGAGGCGCGCCTGACTGCGCGCTCGCTTTTGGCCTCTTGACTGACGTTTCCGCCGCCAGGCGAGCATCGCTCGATGGCCGGGCGGCGCTGCTCGTAGCCTGACGCGATGAGTCCCGAGACGATCCATCGCTTCCGCGCCGAGCGCATGCTTCGACAGGACTTCCACGCCTTGCGGGGACGAACGATCGGCGCTGTCCGTGCCCGCTTGCGGACGGGCGGGATGGCCGTCGACCAGGCCGACCTGGAGGCCTGCTACTCACAGGCCTGGCACGGTCTCTACATGACCGCCCTGTCGGGCGAGGACATCGCCAATCCGTTCGCCTGGCTGGTGCTCGTCACCTACCGGCGAGCCGTCGACGAGCACAGGTCCTCGTTGCGCCGACAGGCGAGGCTCGCACCCGCCCCTGCAGGCGGCGAAATGGACGACCTGCTGGACGATCGCCGCCTGCTCGGCCAGCTGCTCGAGGGGATGCGCGCCAGCCTGGACGCGCGTGAGCGCGAAGCTGCCGCCCTCTGCTATCTGCAGGGCCTGTCCAGGTCCCAGGCAGCGAGCAGGATGGGCATCAGCGACAGGAGGATGCGCAAGCTGATGGAGGGCAGGGGCGACGGGCGTCGGGGCGTCAGCGCCAAGCTGGGCACGCTCGTCGCGATGATCCGCGAGGGCTCCTACTGCGAGCAGCAGGGCTCGCTGATGCGGGCGCTCGCCTACGGGGTGCTCGATCCCGACGGGCAGCGCTACGCCCAGGCCAGGCGCCACTGCGACGACTGTCCCGCCTGCCGCCGTTACGTCGTCTCGCTGCGGGGGCTGGCGGCGGCGCTTCCCCCTGTCCTGCCCGCCGGCCATCTCTCGGCGCTGCTGGGGGCCCTGCGGGTCCTGCGCCGCCCCGGGGGAGTCCGCACCGGCGCCGTCTCCTCTGGTGCCGCCGGTGCCGGTGCCGGTGCCGGTGGCAGCGGCTGGCTGGCGGGGGCCGGGCCGCTGGGGGCGAAACTGGCCGTCGGCTGTCTGCTGGCGGCCGGCGTGGGAGCCGGCTGCGTGGCCCTGACGCACACGCCGCCCGCCCGCCGGCACGTGCACGTGCGACGCCGCGCCACCGCTGCAGTCCGCTCATGCGACTGCTCGGGGGTCGGGTCGTCCACCGTCGCGGCCCCTGTCGCGCCCCGCCACACCCAGGCGGGCAGCTCGTCTGTCGTGGACGCCGTCCCCGCCACGGCCAGGGCGAGCCGCGAGTTCGGTCCCGAGCAGGTGATCGGGCCGGTGCGTCGATCGCGCCCGAGCCGGCAGGGTGCCGGGGCGCTCGCGCGCCTCGCAACGGCGTCTGCGCACCAGGCAGCCGCCCAGCCGTCGGCCACGCCGCCGGCGCAGTCGAGCGCACAGCGCGCAGCGGAACGCGAGTTCTCCCCAGGCTGACAGAGGGGAAGGACCGGTGCAGCGACGCTGTCACCCTGCATTGCAGCTGGTGCCGACGCTGGCCGATAGCGCTACTCTGCGCCGAGTGGTAGAGGTTTTGACAGGGGGCAAGGACGCCGTCTGGTTGGTCCTCAGCAGCCAGCGTCACCGCCCGCCGGTGGACCTGGCCAGAGAGATCCCGAGCACCGGTCGCGTATACGTCCAGCACACGTGGGGCTCGCTGCGCCGTCGCGGCAGGCATCGTGTCATGGGCGCCGTCGCCCGCCTGCTGGCCGCCGTCGTCGCCGTCCCCCGCCGGCGCAAGGGTGGCGGAGCCTGGCCGCACGTGGTGCTGCTGGAGCCCTTCAACGCGGGCCTGGCGGTCGCCCGGAGCATGCGACGGCTGGGAGCCCGGGTCACCGTCGTCAACGAGCCCGGCCACGAGCTCGTCGCGCGCAGCCGCGGCGTGGAGGGGCTGGTCGCATCCACCGACGACGACTGCGAGGAGTGGGTGCAGGCGATCGAGAGCATCGCCCGCGACTCGGAGGAGGTCGCTGTGATCCCCGCCAGCGATGCCGGCAGCGAGCTGCTGGTGAGAGTGGCGGAGCGGATGCCCGGGAACGTGAGGAGCTTCGAGCACGGCGCGAGCGCGCACACGAGTCTGATGGACAAGCAGCGGGCCACCGACATCGCGCTGCGGGCGGGAGTGTCGGTGCCGTGGACGATGCACGTCGGCGACGAGCAGCAGCTCAGGGCGGCATTGGCGCAGGCTCCGTGGCCCTGCGTCGTGAAGCCCGTCATGTCACATCGCTGGCGGGCGCTCTACGGGGGCGAGCGCGTCTTCCTGGCCGGCGACGCGCAGCAGGCCGAGTCCCTGCTGGTGGGGCCGATGCGGGACGGCCTGCCGATGTTGCTGAGCCAGTACGTGCCAGGCGGCGAGGACCACCTCGAGGAGGCCACGCTCGTGCGGCTGGCCGATGGCAGCTACCCCGTCGGCTGGGGATGTCGCAAGCTGCGGCAGTTTCCCGTCGGCTTCGGCACGACCACGGTGGCCGAATCGGCCGACGTGCCGGAGGCGATGGCGCTGGCGATGAGAGTGCTGGAGGAGGCCGATTTCGTCGGCGTCGCCAACGTCGAGACCAAGCGGCATCGCGAGACCGGCGAGAGCTGGTTCCTGGAGGTCAACGTCAGGCTCCCGGTCAACTGGGGCCTCGGCGACGCCTGTGGGGCGCAGGCCAGTCGGCGCCTCGTCGCGGCCATGACCGGTCGAGCCATGGGGCCGGCCCCCGCGCCGCGCCCCGGCGTACGGCTGGCCTTCCCCGAGCTGGACCGCCGCGTCGTGCTGCCCGCCCTGGCAGCGGCGCCGATGTGGCAGCGCCCGGCGCTGGCCCTTCGCATGGCCGGCGCCTACAGGGGCGTTCGCGACCTCGGGCTCTTCGATCCTCGCGACCCTGGTCCTGCGCTGGCCCTCGCGGGCAACGCCCTGAAGCGGCGCGTCCGACCCGACCGGGACGGGTTCGAGGCCGCTCAGGCTCGCGGGAAGACCCTCGACAGGTAGCGCAGTCCCAGCGGGTTGCAGAGCGGGCGCAGGCGGCCTGTCGCCAGGGCCCGCACCGGGCTGAGGCGCTCGCCGATGATGTCGGCCCAGTCCTGCCAGGACAGGCGCAGGCGCAGGTCGGGATCGGGAGCCTCCCCCTCGGCCACGCTGCTGGATCCGTTGTTCACGACCAGGTGCCAGCTGGGGACGTCTGGGTCCGTGAACTCCCACTGCAGCGTCGTCGGGCGTGCCAGGCCGTGGTTCGGGTTGACCTGCCTGCGCACCGTGTCGAAGAGCATCGCGACCGTCTCCGGGTCGCGGTCCGTCGGGCCCTGGCGCACGCCCAGGACCCCCGCTTTGGCAAGGGCCCGGCCGCGCTGGGAGAGCTCCAGGGGAGTCAGGCCGGGGGGAAGCAGGGCCGGGCCGGGCAGACGCTCCACCGGCAGGCCTGCCGAGCGCAGCTTGGTCGTCATCGAGGTCAGCCCTTCCACCCCGACCTCGTCGAAGGTCGCCCCGAAGGTCGTCACGTAGCGCTCGTCCCAGCCGGGCGGCATCAGCACCTGGGCCGTGTAGCGGGTCACTTCTCGCAGCAGCCCCGCCACCGCCTTGGGCACGCCCACCGGGTCTTCCCGGTTGAGGTCCGACAGGAGCTTCACGCCGAAGCCGATGTGGCGCTGCTCGTCGGCCGCGATGTTGCGCATGCCCTCGCTGAAGGCCGGGAGCTGTTCGCGCTTTTCCAGGTAGCCGCAGATGAAGTGCTGGCCCGGCTGGGCCAGGGAGGCCTCGATGATGACGTGGTAGAGCGTCACAGCGGCTGCCAGCTTGGCCGGCGAGCGGTCCTTGCGCAGCTCGTCGGCCATCGTGTCCAGGCGGTCGAAGATCTTGCGGAAGCCCGGCGTCAGCTGCGGCTTGATCGCCTGCAGGCCGCTCGCGGCCGAGCCGTCGCCGATCCCGCACACCTCCTGCATGAAGCGCTTGAAGAAGACTGCGTGGCGGGCCTCGTCGACCTGCTGGGTCGTC
>Ga0181522_10000370_pt1 | contig 34865 bp, 37 predicted proteins | sample PEATcosm2014_Bin_27_FD_121103 | JGI IMG/M metagenome (GOLD analysis project Ga0181522, IMG submission 121103) | Peatland microbial communities from MTU Mesocosm Facility, Houghton, MI, USA - PEATcosm2014_Bin05_10_metaG | ecosystem: Environmental > Terrestrial > Soil > Wetlands > Peat | place...
CCAGGCCTGTGAGCCGGGCACGATGATTCTGGTAACCTTGCCCCTGTCGGAACGCGTCGAACAGACAACGGCCTCGTAAGCTCTCAATTGGGAAAGAACGTTTCCCGGCGCAACAGGGCACCGACCGCGGCGACAACAGAACCCATATCGGTTTTCGCGCAGGTGCCGCGGATGCCGGCCTTGCGGGCTTCTTCCGCGAGTTGCCTCGAAAGATACAGGGTCACCATCAGGATCGGAGTTTCCGGGGAAAGTCTGGAAATGACGCGGGCGGCTTCGAGACCATTCATTTCGGGCATCTGGAAATCCAGCACGATCACATCCGGCTGGATTTCTCGGAACCTGTCTACAGCTTCTTGACCGTTCCGCGCCTCATCGCAGACAAGCCAGCTGTCATGTTGTTCGAGCACACCACGCAGGTAGCGTCTGACGGCAGCATTATCGTCGACCACCAAGATACGAACGTCCTTGTTTTCTCGGTTTCCTCGCGACGGACGAGCACTCATAGAACCACCTTGCTGTCAGCGTAGAAGGAAACGGCAGCGCCGGACCATACCCTGAAGGCCTGAACCTTTGAAGAAATCCAGTTTAGTGGGGTGCATTCAGTCGATGAGAATCCGATTCGATTTAGTGCTGCAGTTCTTTCCCAGACGATGGCGCTGGAGTCCGACCAACGATCGCCCGGATTGGGAGCGCGCAGAACGCGCTCCATCGATCCGACGATTTGTTAGACTTAGACTCTGCCGAGCAAAACGAGGACAAGCACGATTACTAGGACCAATCCGAGACCGCCGCTTGGGTAGTAACCCCAGCCCGTGCTATAGGGCCACGTCGGTAAGGCGCCAACAAGAAGCAGAACCAAGATAATCAGCAGAACTGTGTACATGAGATTTCTCCCTTTCAGTATTGTGCCGGTGACCGGTTGAGTTCGCCGTCCAAATCCCGGTTTACTTCTTTACGACAAGAGGGAGAGTATCGGGGTGTCAGCGATAGCAAAATCGGTTCAAGCCTGTATCTGGCATGATTTCGTTGTGTATCCGCCCGAAATATCGACCTTTAGTGCTGCTGGCCAGTATGGAGCGTTGGAGCGGGTAGTGTTGCTGGCTTGGTATCGGAGGCGTCCGAGCGGGCGCGCGAACAAATGGAAACGGCCAAGCTTAGTTCGGCTTGGCCGTTTGTTGCTCTATGGATGCTGCTGGCATCTGCTGCCCGGCAAGAATGCCCTACCGAACTTCCGCCTGGGTCCTTCCCTTGGCTTGTTCGGAGACTTTCCTTAATACGGACAGAAGAGGTTCGCTCGACGGTGGCGGGGGAAGTTTGCCCTTTAAGAGGGTGTCGAAGGGAACCATCTCACCGTAGAGTACTCGAGTTTCATCTTTATCTTGTTTTACTACGCTTCCTGAAAGATCGATGCCGGCAAACAGGCCACGGGCACGAGAATAGGTGAGAATTTTATCCTCCATCGCAATGTCCGTATCGGCAGCCGTGTCGCGTCCAACGGGCCCTGCGGCAGCGGAAGCATCTCCTCCCAGTTTGAAGTGATCGGCAAGCAGGTGCTCCATTCCGTGATCACCCATAAATACCAGCACCAGGTCGATAGCTTGGCCGCCAAGTTGAAGGCCCCAGCTTCCGCCAGAAATGTCTATCGGAGCCGGAGCGCTCCATCCCGGTCCCGTACGGCAGGTGGCTACACCTTTGCCGTGCTCGCCGCCGAAGCCAATCGCAATCTTCAGCAAGGACGGTATTACAGCGATGCAATTGGCATGATCGAGGACCTTATCTGGAATGGCATGATCGGGAGTGGCCATCACTTCCGAAAGAACGTTGGCAGACTTATCGATACGCTTGTCGATATCGGATTGATCTTTGTCGGCGGCCCAGGCAAAGCTCGCACCAAGTAGAGCCATGGTGATAAGGGCCGAAAAAAAGGGATGTTTCGGTGTATTCATATTCAACCTCTTCTGTGCCCAATCTGAGCACCGGGATTTATATGTCCAGACTCTAGTCGCTTCGTCTCGAATAAAACCATCCCGTCAGAACCCTAGATCAGCTCGCGCTGCGCCGTAGTGCTACATTCGACGGGACCATATCGGGCATGGTGTTCGGAATCGAAGACTTCCACCGTTGCATGGCTTCAAATTGCGTTTCTCGTGCTATGTCAACTCCTTCCGTCATGACGCGCCCCGGGGCGTGCCGGCTCTTGGGCCTGATGGTTAGCAGTTCTTTTATCCGCAGCTTGGCTTGGTGGAGTTGCGATTTCGACGTGCCCACAGAACATCCCGCAATTTCGCGATCTCGCGGTGCTGATAGCCGTCAACTTCATGCAAAAGGAAGATTGCCCGATAGCCCTCCGGAAGATCACTGATGGCGCGGGTCAGCGCCAGACGGGCGACGGATGTCTCCAGACGACCATCCCTGACACCATATTCCCGCTTCGCGGGCTTAGCGCCGTCAGAGTTGTCGCAAGGCTCGTTGAGCGAAACGCAGCAGGGCGACTTTCGGCGAAAATGCATCAAGACGGTATTCACTGCGATGCGATAGAGCCAAGTCGACAGAGCGGAGTCTCCGCGAAAGGTTCCTAATTTGCGAAGTCCCCGGAGAAACGCATCCTGCGCGAGATCCTCAGCATCCCTTGGATCGTTGGTCATTCGCGGACACAGAGAGTAGATACGCATCTTGTGCGCGTGAAACCGTGAAACAAAGTGGCGAAGGCATCCGCATCTCCCTGCTGTGCGCGCTGGACGAGGTCAAAGTTTTTACGGTTGGTCGCGCCCAAGGTGTCGCTGTTCATAGCTCCACCCACGCTAATGGTGTCGCCATTCATGTCCCCCCCACATGATTGACTGGAGCCAGAACCGGCTTCGAATCGGAACCGTTATTAAGGTGAAAACCCTGCCTAATCTGCGTAACACGATTGCGCGCGAAGATGTGACACGCGCATCCGAGAGCGTAGAGCGCGGAACGATCGCGGTCCATCCGTTTCTAGCAGTAGGTGCCTTAATGGGTTGCTGTAGTGGCGTTTAACGTTCCGGATTAACACTTCTGACTTACGGATTGCCAGACTCCTACGCCTCGAAAAGTCCTACAGGAAATGGTTGTTTCAAGTACACGGTCGACAGGATTCTCACCTTTGGGTAAAGCGAGGATACTCCACTCCATGGAATCGACTCCTCAAAAGTGCCCACCTATCGAGCAGAGGTTGGTCTATCGGCCTCTGCTCCTCGCCTCTTGACACAATCTGAGCACTCTCGAGCCAGGTTCCCGTCAATTTGCAATCGAGAATGAAAGTTGTACGAAATAAAATTTCCGGAGGCTTCAAATGAAAGTAGAATCCCTGCGCGATCTTTACTTGGAACAACTCCAAGATCTCTATAACGCCGAACAGCAATTGATCAAAGCCCTCCCGAAAATGGCAAAGGCAGCCACTTCGGAGGAGCTAAAAACCGCCATCGAGAATCACCTGGAGGAAACCAAAGTACAGGCAAAACGTATTGAAACCATCTGCCAGCAGATGGGCGAGAAGGCCTCGGGCAAGAAGTGCAAGGCCATGGAGGGACTGATCAAGGAGGGAGCAGAAACCATGGGCGAGGACATGGAAGACAGTCTCATGGACGCTGCTCTCATCGCCGATGCGCAGCGGGTAGAACACTATGAAATCGCGGGCTACGGATGTGTGCATGCATACGCGACCAGGCTAGGAGAAGAAGAGGCGGCCGAACTGCTTGCCCAGACGCTGGCAGAAGAAAAGGCGGCCGACACAAAGTTGAACGAGATCGCGGAAGAGCTTAATTTGGAACTCTCGTCCGAACCAGAAAATACCGATACGGAAAAACGGCAGGTCAAATCCGCGCGCGGCTCGAGACGAGTTGCCTGAAAACTGAACCGAATTTCACTCCGGGCGACCCAGCGCATCGGGTCGCCTTCGCTTTTCTAGGGTGTTTCCTGATTCGGTAGAAGATTTGCGCACAACCGACCAACGCTTCTTCGTTGATTAACTGTATTGTCCGCGACTGTCGAAATAGCTTTAATGAAAATCGAGGAAGCCATGGACATCACGAAAAATCAAAGCGTTCATCAGGACTTGATTAACACCGCCCACTTGAAGGATGTTTACGAACAGTCTTTGGCGATGTTGTCCGATTTCAAGCAAAATTCAAAGACGCTCCGCAGCGCCGTCCCGTTGCACATTGATGCGGCTTCCTTGCAGAAGCGTGCTCTTGATGACGCCGCGAAAGCTTTGGCGGCACTTTGGAAGGTCCCGTCACCAGGACGATTACATAGTCCGATCTACGGTCGATAAGTGTCGTCGATGACGTTTGCGCTCGGGTTCGAATAAGAATCCCCGGAAATTCAGTAAATCAATTATTAAGGAGAACCCATGTCAATCGGCCTCGGATCAACAGGAGAATTTGACTACAGAGCCGGATCTCTGAACGCCCGATCGGGGCCCGGCGACTTGCCGACTATGCCCAACCCGACGAGAAATGATCCGGATGGCGGCGAGCACTTGCCCACCATGCCCGACCCAAAGAGCGATCCCGAGAGAGGAATTCAGCTCCCCACGGACGCTGATCCCGACACTGGTTCCAAACCACCTGCGGGCATTGATGATCCTCCCCGCGATCGCGACGAAGAAGAAAAGCGTCGGGCTTAGTCGCCGGCGTGGCGTCGGCCTACAGCTTTTTTTAGGGACGACTACAATTCCCGGAGGATTCGCCGCCCACAGATTTGAAATGTATCTTTACTCGACACCCGTGTGTCGGAGGTATCACAATGCGGTTGGCCTGGGGCATTGCGGCAGTTCTGGTAGTTCTGTGGCTATTGGGCATCGGTTTTCACATCGCAGGCAGCCTCATCCACTTTTTGCTGGTGATCGCTATTATCGTTTTTATCATTGATCTCGTGAGCGGTCGCCGTAGTGCTGCCTGAATTGGAGAAAGCGATGACTTCCGGGAAACGAATGAAGTGTCCGCATCCCGCCTGCAATGCATCGCTGATCGACAAGCGAAGTATTGCAGCCAGTCCGAGGAGGGGACGCGGCGGACCGCCCCGAAATAGCGTGCCAACGCGGACATCCAGGCTGTGACGAGCAATCGTCGAGCGCGATCGCGTCGTTGGTCGCCTTGCTAAGTCTGTTCAAGGCAGCCAATGAAATCGCGTTTCATTGGTCCCGGCCATTCCCGGGGCAATTGCCGGAAGCGTTTTGCCTGGGCGACGGTCCGCGACGACGCAACGAAGCGTAGTTCCGCCCAATTCTCAAAACAGACTGCCTCCGTCGGGACAAGAGTATTGCGGAAGAAGTCGTAGAGAATCAGGCCACGGAAAAGGAAGCTCGTCAGCAAGTGTTACAGAACCAGAAAAAAAGGGGCAATCAATAATCCGAAGGGTACAAGAATCTCGGCTCGTCCACGCAACCCGCAGCGGGAGAGCGGTACCGGGCAAACGAGGGACGGCCGCAGGAACTGCTATGCGTATTCGTTTTGTTCGTACGCTGTACTTCGTTCTCGCCGTGCTGTGCATTTCCGCGCCATTGATGGCGGAAGTCGGCGTGATGATCACGATCGCTCCACCTCCGATCCCGATTTATGAGCAACCTGTCTGTCCCGGCGATGGATATCTTTGGACGCCAGGATATTGGGCATGGGATGACGGCTTTGACGATTATTACTGGGTGCCGGGTACATGGATATTGGCGCCCGAAGTCGGTTTTCTGTGGACGCCCCCGTATTGGGCATGGAACGTCGACAGATTTGTATTCTATGACGGCTTCTGGGGTCCAACCGTCGGGTTTTATGGTGGAATCAATTATGGTTTCGGCTATTTCGGAGTCGGCTTTGAAGGTGGGCGCTGGGATAGCGGACACTTTTTCTACAACCGCGCGGTGTTGAATGTAAACGTGACCGAGATTCACAACGTTTACAACACAACTGTGATCGTCAACGACAACCATGTGAGTTTCAATGGCGGGAACGGCGGACTAACCGCTCGTCCCACGCCGCAAGAAGAAGCGGCAGCGCATGAGCGGCATATCCCCACACCAGCCGCTCAAACCCAGCACATCCAGGAAGCTCGCGCAAACCCGCAATTACGCGCCGCGGAAAATCGGGGAAGGCCGCCGATTGCAGCCACTGCCAGGCCGGGAGATTTTAAATCCGGTGTGGTGCAGACCCGAGAGGCGGGCGGCGACTATAAGCCCGCCGCCAATCGTGGTGGAAACCAGCCGGGTGGGGAAAATAGGGCAGACAACAACGTGGCTCGACCGAGCACTTCCGGTCATGTTCGTGATCTTCCTCCGGCAGAACGGCCGCCTGCTCCGAACACGGGTGACGCGAAACTCGACAAGAAATACCAGCAGCAACAAAATAAGCAATACGCGCAGCAGCAAAAGGAACGCGACAATCTCGCTAAGCAGCAGGCGAAGGAGGATCAGGCACTAACGAAACAAAAGGACCAGGCCAGGAAGCAACAGGTTGAGCAGGAGCATCAGCAGCAGACTCAACAGCTCCAGCAGCGGCATCAACAACAGCAGCAGGCAATGCAGCAGAGAATAGCTGCTAGCCGGTCCAGGCCTCCCCGATAGCTGTTCGCTCTCTGCATGGAGTTTTCGCGGCTTGAGCGCAGAGTGACGGCGGACAGGGTGCAGGACCCCCTGCCGCCGTTCTACTTCGGAGGGTCTAAGACAGAGGATACGGCGAAAACCCGCGCTGCATCGCTCGTCCGACCGCCAGGAGTTAAAGTATCCATGAGCGGTTCAGGTTGAAGCTCGCCTCTCCGGTTGGCACACAATGCGTGACATGCTGTACGCTGGGAGTTGAAGTTATCCGCGTGAGTGCGTCTATGGGCTGGAAGGTTGATACCCGCAACCCGGAAATGCTCTACACGAATCCACTGATAGTTCTTTAAGAGTTGGCTACCTTAAAATTTTGGTGGGTCAACAATGAAAAGGGGAATGTTAATGCGCAACTCAGAAGCTCAAAACACGATCAAGGACTGGGTGAGGCTCGCGGCAAAATTGAGCCTCCTGTTTACGGAGCCAAAAATCCGGAAAGCGATTGGGAACAGGGTGAAAGACAGCGTCAGCGATCTGTCCGATAGCGTCTCGAGCAAATACGGTGACGTCTCTGATAGCGTTGCCGAAAAATACGAAGACGCGGTTGATCGTCTGGAGGCCGCTGCCGATGCTCTTCGGGGCAAGAGCAATTGGCCGGCGCACGTGGGCGGTTTCCTGTTAGGAGTTGGAATCGGAGCGGGCTTGGGAATTCTGCTGGCACCGGCGCCCGGCAGTGAGACTCGAGAATCGGTTCGAGAGAAGGCTAACGATGTGAAGAACAGAGTGTTTGACTCGGCTGCGTCTGCCACGGGAAGATTTCGCCAGGCTGTAGCCAGCATGCCTTCTAGCGGAACGCAGGGATAAATCGCACGGTGAGAGGTGTTTAGCGTGATCACGACGCCCCATAGCAAACTCCTTTTGCGTTGGGGCGTCGTCTAACGCGCGTAAAGAGGATGGCCTCCCACAGCGGTTGGAATAATATAATTTCCCGACCAGTATTCCCCGCTACATTCAATGAGGTCCCCTATGAGCGAAAAGGCGAGTACCACCCTTCCTGGAACCGTGGAAAAAATTATCAAGCCCCTCTCGCCGGAGTATCCGGAGAAAGCGCAGATAGCCGTTGACGGGGCTGATCACCTTTATCGTGAAATTCGAATCGACAACACTCTGATTGACGAGAACGGCGAAAAGGTTCGGCTGAAAGCCGGAGCGGAGGTAGAAGTCACGGTGGAAGCGCCACGCGAGGCAACGTCTCCGGCGCAACCCGAAAAAGACTAAACGGTCGCTTAGCGTTTGCAATCTATTGGCGACAAGTTTTGTGCTTCGATCGTGTTAGGCCCAGCACACGACTCACGATCGCTAATGCCAATTACGACTCGTATGTCCAAAATCCCAAGGTGCAGACGCCGCTTTTTGCTTTTGTCACGGGAAGAGTGTATTGGTGCGCTGCCCGTTTTGTCCGAAGTTATCTGCAGGCTCCGCGGAGCTGTCACAGCCGTTCTCGCGTCCCCCGAAAGCCCACGATCCTCCTGCCGCGCTGATGACAGCAAAAGCTAATCGAATCTTTGAGATAAGATGACTACCAAATCGACTCGGCGAGCTCACCCCTTGGGGTGACTACATGATCTACCCGAGTGTCGTTACCCTTTCGGCTTGCTAACCTGAACACACTTTCAAGATGCCCCCAGTTTCGTCATCGATTGGGAAGCCGGATTCTTCATCCCACCCATCGCAGGAGTTTCGACCATGGCCGCGTATGCACCTGCCGTGTACGGAATGTACAGGGATGACGTTGCACTTCGTCAAGTTGTCCAGTCGTTGAATCAGTCGGGGTTCGATAAGCAGGACATCTGCGTGATGCTCTCGCCCCAGCATCCCATAGCCTCGGTGGTGCGCGAAGCCAGGATTTCTGGCGCTGGACGCGAGGCGAGTTCGATCGCGACAGGATTGGTCAGTTGGTTTATGAAACTCGGCGCGGTAATGATCCCCACCGTGGTTTTTTTCGTTCGTTCCCAGCCGTTCCTCGATGCATTCGTAACGAGAAAGGACTCTCAGAGTCCATGCGATCACACCAGCTCGCTTGTAGGGTTAGGCTTCCCCCAGAACGACGCGGAGCGCTGCGAAAACCAGATTCGCCAAATGGGGGTCCTCGTTTACGTTGCTTGCCGGGAAACCGAAAAAATGACCTGGGCAGCGGACCTATTACGGCGGGCGGGAGCTCACGAAGCATCCACGGTCGGAAGGGTAAAGGAAGTCGCCGTGGCATAGCGAAACGGGCCGTTAGAATCCAGTTACGGGTTGTCTTCTACAGTAAAAACCCTAGAGCTCATCTGGGGGTTTCATGTTAGATAAGACACTTGGCATGGGATTTCCCTGTCAACTCATGGTCGAAATGAAGTGGCATTAGAGTCAGTTCGATTGATCGAAACCTTGACGTATCAATGTCGCTGGGCGAGTATCACAGACCGGCTGAGAAACATCCTGATTCGCTCCCCCGACAGGCGATGCTGCGAAATTAGTAATGCGTACCGATCCAACTCCCGCAGGAGAGCATGATCATGATGAAGAGAAACAACCGAGGAAGCACGACTGCGGTTGCCAACGGTGACCCCCATACTGTTGAAAAGAAAAATGGAAACTCAGTTCTTGTAGGGGAATCTGCCTCGGCGGACCTCAGTCTTATTTTGGCCGGTCTGCAAACTATGCGGGACGGGGACTTTTCCGTCAGGCTTCCGGGGTCCTGGGCGGGGCTCGAGGGGAAGATTGCCGACACCTTTAATTCGATTGTTGCTGCCAACCAGCAGATGGCCCAGGAACTCAAGCGGGTCGGGCAGGTGGTCGGCAAAGAAGGCCGGACAAGGGAGCGCTTGCGTTTCCATGAAGCGAGAGGCGCGTGGGGAGACATTGAAGTTTCGGTCAACACGCTGGTCGAAGATTTGCTTCGGCCAACGGCCGAGGTAACGCGTGCGATTGCGGCAGTGGCGCAAGGAAATCTGACTCAAACCGTGCGTTTGGACGTGGACGGGCGGCCCCTCGAAGGCGAGTTTCTGCGCTCCGCCAATATTGTCAATACCATGATTCAGCAACTCGGTGTTTTCACGGCCGAGGTAACACGCGTGGCGCGCGAGGTGGGAACCGATGGCAAGTTGGGTGGCCAGGCCCTGGTGCCTGGCGTTGCCGGCACGTGGAAAGATCTGACGGATTCCGTCAACTCGATGGCCAGTAACCTGACTGGCCAAGTGCGCAATATCGCTGAAGTTGCTACGGCGGTTGCGAGCGGCGATCTCTCCCGCAAGATTACTGTCGATGTGCGCGGTGAAATTCTGCAACTCAAAGAAGCCATCAACACGATGGTGGATCAGTTGCGCTCGTTTGCCTCCGAAGTAACACGCGTAGCTCGTGAGGTCGGTACGGATGGCAAACTCGGCGGTCAGGCGGTCGTGGTGGGGGTCGCCGGCACCTGGAAAGATCTTACCGATTCCGTCAACGCCATGGCCGGTAACTTGACCGCGCAGGTGCGCAACATTGCAGAAGTGACAACTGCCGTTGCTCGCGGCGATTTGTCGCGCAAGATTACGGTCGACGTGAAAGGCGAGATTCTCGAACTCAAAGACACCATCAATACGATGGTGGATCAGCTCAACGCGTTCGCCGGAGAAGTAACGCGCGTAGCCCGTGAAGTCGGAACTGAAGGCAAACTGGGCGGCCAGGCGCAGGTGCCGGGAGTGGGTGGCACGTGGAAGGATCTCACTGATAACGTCAATTTCATGGCCAGCAACCTCACCGGTCAGGTACGAAATATCGCGGAGGTGGCTACCGCCATCGCGAATGGCGATTTGTCACGCAAAATCACGGTTGACGTACGCGGCGAAATTCTGCAGCTCAAGGAAACGCTGAACACGATGGTGGATCAGCTCAATCGCTTCGCCGGCGAAGTGACGCGCGTGGCGCGCGAAGTTGGCACCGAAGGCAGGTTGGGTGGTCAAGCTAACGTGCCCGGTGTGGCGGGCACGTGGAAGGATCTTACGGATTCTGTCAACTCGATGGCCGGCAATCTTACCGGCCAGGTTCGTAACATTGCAGAGGTCACCACCGCCGTGGCGCGCGGTGATTTGTCACGCAAGATCACGGTTGACGTGAAGGGCGAAATTCTCGAACTCAAGAACACGATCAACACGATGGTTGATCAGCTCAACGCATTCGCCGGTGAAGTAACGCGTGTCGCCCGCGAGGTCGGGACGGAAGGCAAGTTGGGAGGCCAAGCTCAGGTTCCGGGTGTGGCTGGCACGTGGAAGGATCTTACGGATAACGTGAACTTCATGGCCAGCAACCTGACCGGGCAAGTCCGGAACATTGCCGAAGTGTCCATGGCCGTGGCGCGCGGCGATTTGTCGCGCAAGATCACGGTCGATGTGCGCGGCGAAATTCTTGAACTGAAGGACACCATCAACACGATGGTGGACCAACTGCGGTCGTTCGCCTCGGAAGTGACGCGCGTAGCTCGGGAAGTTGGTACGGATGGCAAACTGGGCGGTCAAGCCCAGGTGCCGGGCGTCGGTGGGACGTGGAAAGATCTCACCGATTCGGTCAACTCGATGGCCAGCAACTTGACTGGCCAGGTGCGCAACATTGCCGAGGTCTCGACCGCCATCGCGAGCGGCGATCTCTCAAAGAAAATCACCGTAAACGTGAGCGGCGAGATCCTGCTCCTTAAAGAAACGATTAACACGATGGTGGATCAGCTCAACGCCTTCGCCGGTGAGGTGACACGGGTGGCGCGTGAGGTCGGCACCGAAGGGCGTCTTGGTGGTCAGGCCAACGTGCCCGGTGTGGCCGGTACGTGGAAGGATCTTACCGACTCGGTGAACTCGATGGCCGGTAATCTGACTGGACAGGTGAGAAACATTGCCGAAGTAACCACGGCTGTGGCGCGCGGCGATTTGTCACGCAAGATCACGGTGGACGTGAAGGGAGAAATTCTCGAACTCAAGAACACCATCAACACGATGGTGGACCAGTTGAACGCGTTCGCCGGTGAGGTGACGCGCGTGGCCCGCGAAGTCGGCACTGACGGAAAGCTGGGTGGTCAGGCGCAGGTACCGGGCGTGGCCGGAACGTGGAAGGATTTGACCGACAACGTCAACTTCATGGCCAGCAACCTTACGGGCCAGGTGCGTAACATCGCCGAGGTCGCAACCGCAATCGCGAACGGCGATCTGTCAAAGAAAATTACGGTCGACGTGCGTGGCGAAATCCTGCAGCTGAAGGAAACGCTTAACACGATGGTTGAGCAACTGCGCTCGTTTGCTGCCGAGGTAACTCGTGTAGCCCGCGAGGTTGGCAGTGAAGGCCGTTTGGGCGGGCAGGCAAACGTATCCGGCGTGGCCGGAACGTGGAAGGATCTCACCGATTCCGTGAATGCCATGGCCGGAAACCTCACCGGACAAGTCCGAAACATCGCCGAGGTCACTACCGCTGTGGCCCGCGGCGACCTGTCTCGCAAAATCACGGTAGACGTGAAAGGCGAAATTCTCGAACTCAAGAACACAATCAACACCATGGTCGATCAGCTCAACGCCTTTGCCGCCGAAGTAACTCGCGTGGCCCGCGAAGTTGGAACGGAAGGGAAGCTCGGCGGCCAGGCGCAGGTCCCGGGCGTAGCTGGTACCTGGAAAGACCTCACCGATAACGTGAACGTTATGGCTGCGAACCTCACCGAGCAGGTGCGCGGCATTGTAAAGGTGGTGACTGCCGTAGCGAATGGTGAACTGACTCAGAAGCTGACCGTAAATGCCAAGGGCGAAGTTGCGGCGCTTGCCGAAACCATCAACAACATGACTGATACGCTGGCAACGTTCGCGGATCAAGTCACAACGGTCGCCCGAGAAGTTGGTGTCGAGGGTCGACTCGGCGGACAGGCTAACGTTCCTGGCGCAGCGGGTACGTGGAAGGATTTGACTGGCAACGTCAATCTGCTAGCCGATAACTTGACCAACCAGGTGCGAGCGATCGCAGAAGTAGCGACGGCCGTTACCAAAGGCGACCTTACGCGGTCGATTCAAGTGGAAGCGAGCGGTGAAGTGGCGGAGTTGAAAGACAACATCAACACGATGATCGACAATCTCCGTCTCACCACGGATCGCAACAAGGAACAGGACTGGCTTAAAACGAATTTGGCGCGATTCACGGGCATGTTGCAAGGGCAACGCGACCTGGCGACGGTGGGACGGATGCTTTTGTCCGAACTGGCCCCCCTGGTGAGCGCTCAACAGGGCGTGATCTATCAGATGGGATCGGAAGAATCGGCCGAAATGGTTCTCCTCTCGGCGTTTGCGGGAGATGGCGAAGACGGCCATCTCCGCCGATTGAAGCTCGGAGAAGGTCTTGTCGGACAGTGTGCAGCGGAAAAACAGCGCATGCTGATTTCCGATCTGCCGCCCAATACGATCGCTATCCGATCGGGGTTGTTCGAAGCTGTTCCTCGAAACGTTATCGTGCTACCGGTGCTTTTTGAGGATCGAGTCAAGGCAGTTATCGAACTGGCGTCACTTAGTACCTTCACCACTTCTCATCTGGCGTTTCTTGAGCAACTTACTGCGAGTATCGGCATCGTGCTGAATAGCATCGAGGCTACGATGCAAACGGAAGGATTGTTGAAGCAGTCGCAGCAATTGGCCACTGAGCTTCAAATGCAGCAGAAAGAGTTACAGCAGACTAACGAACAGTTAGCGCAAAAGGCGCAGCAACTCGCCGAGCAAAACGTTGAAGTGGAACGTAAGAATCAGGAAATCGAGCAGGCTCGTCGCGCCCTGGAAGAGAAGGCCAAAGAATTGGCTTTGACTTCCAAGTACAAGTCAGAATTCCTGGCTAATATGTCGCACGAGTTACGGACGCCGCTGAACAGCATTCTCGTTCTGGGTCAGCAACTCAGTGAAAACCCGGATGGAAATCTGACGCCGAAGCAGGTTGAGTTCTCTCGCACCATCCATGGCGCTGGAACGGACTTGCTCAACCTCATCACTGACATTCTTGATTTGTCCAAAATAGAATCGGGAACGGTGTCGGTGGAGGCAGAAGAAGTATTTTTCGCAAGCTTGCTGGACACCGTCGAACGTCCCTTCCGGCACGAAGCGGAAAACCGGCATCTCACCTTCGAGGTATTGACTGATCCGAACCTTGCTCGCAGCGTGGTTACGGATTCGAAGCGTCTGCAGCAAGTCTTGAAAAATCTGCTGTCCAACGCGTTCAAGTTTACCGAACTGGGAGGAGTCCGATTGTCTGTGTCCGTCGCCCGGACCGGCTGGAGCGAGGATCACCCGATATTGACAAAGGCCGCAACGGTCGTGGCTTTCGAAGTTACCGATAGCGGCATCGGTATTCCGTACGACAAGCAGCGAATTATCTTTGAGGCTTTCCAACAGGCAGACGCGGGAACGAGCCGTAAGTACGGAGGCACTGGACTCGGGCTGGCAATCAGCCGTGAGTTGGCTAGCCTGCTGGGGGGAGAGATACAGTTGCGCAGCGCCCCGGGACGAGGAAGCACTTTCATCCTCTATTTGCCTCAGACCTATGTGGGGCCCTCGACTTCGGCAATGCTCGAGCGAAGGTCGCCATCGTCTCTTTCGCCGGTGCAGTTGTCGGTGGGGGTTCCGGAACATGCGATCGAAAAGATTCCAGACGACCGGGAGAATCTGCAATCCGACGATGCCATTCTGCTGATTGTTGAAGATGATCCGCACTATGCGCGGGTTTTGTGCGATCTCTCTCGGGATAAGGGATTTAAGGTGGTGGTCGCCATGCGTGGCGCGGAGGCTCTGGCGCTGGCTCGCCAGTACCATCCAACCGCGGTGTCACTGGACGTCTTTCTCCCCGACATGCTTGGGTGGACGGTGCTGAACCACTTAAAGCAAGACCCGTCGACGCGGCATATCCCGGTTCAGATGTTGACATTGGATGAGGATCGTCATCATGGTCTCGCCCGCGGCGCATTCGCCTTTGTTACCAAGCCGACTACTCCGGAAGGGCTGGAGTCGGCCTTGACCCGTATTAGGGAATACGTGTCTCCGCGGCGGAAACGGTTGCTGGTTGTCGAAGACAATCCAGCCGAGCAACTTAGCATCAGGGAGTTGCTGGGGTATGACGACATCGACGTAACGGTTGTTTCGAGCGGTGAGGAAGCGGTAGAGATTGTCAATGAGCAATCGTTTGATTGCGTCGTTCTCGATCTGCGTTTGCCTGACATATCGGGCTTCGACGTGTTGGAGCGCTTCCGCGACACTCCGGTTCTGAGCGATTTGCCGGTGGTCGTGTTCACCGGCAAGGAACTTTCGCCGGAAGAAGATGCGCGTTTGCACACACTGGCGCGCAGTGTCGTGGTCAAAGGAGTAGAGTCTCCCGAGCGATTGCTGGACGAGACGGCATTGTTCCTGCACCGCGTGGTAGGCGATCTTCCCATAGAAAAGCAGAAAATGCTTGACCGGTTGCATCACTCCGATGATGCTTTGGTTGGCAAGAAGGTGATGGTGGTCGACGATGACGTGCGCAATATTTTCGCGCTCAGCAGCGTCATCGAACGACGAGGCATGACCGTGATCACGGCGGGCACCGGGCGCGAGGCAATCGCAAAACTCGAATCGACTCCGGACGTGGCGATTGTCCTTATGGACATCATGATGCCGGAGATGGATGGTTACGAAACGATGCGTGTCATTCGCCAGAACGTTTCCTTCCAGCGCCTGCCCATCATCGCCTTGACGGCAAAGGCCATGAAAGGGGATCGCGAGAAATGTCTGGAGGCGGGCGCCTCCGAGTATCTGGCCAAGCCCGTCAATACCGAGCAACTGCTTTCGTCGCTGCGTATGTGGCTGCACAGATGAGTGATGAGTAATGATGGTGGGCATGGAGTTCTTAAAGGCTGAACGGAGAGAGGGATGAGCGTGGACGACAAGGTCAACATTCTCATGGTTGACGACCAACCGGCCAAGTTACTCAGCTATGAGGTCATGTTGGCCCAACTGGGCGAGAATTTGATCAAGGCTACTTCCGCGAAGCAGGCTCTTGAGGTTCTGCTGAAGACCGACGTAGCCGTCGTGCTCATGGATGTGAGCATGCCGGAGCTGGATGGTTTTGAATTGGCCACCATGATTCGGCAGCATCCGCGATTTCAGCGAACCGCGATCATCTTCATTTCGGCGGTGCATTTAACTGATCTGGATCGACTTAAAGGATACGAGCACGGGGCGGTAGATTATATCTCCGTCCCGGTTATTCAGGAATTGCTGCGTGCAAAAGTAAGAGTGTTTGCCGAGTTACATCGCAAAACAGCCCAGCTCGAAGCGTTGAATCGCGACCTGGAACGGCGGGTGTCGGAACGTACCGAAGAGTTGGCCGCGAAAGCTGAGTTATTATTGCGGCTGAATATTGAACTTGCAAGCAAACACCAGGAGCTCGATGCCATCGTGGGCACCGCGCCGGACGTCATCTTCAGCAGCCAGGGAGACGGACACTACGAATATGTAAGCGAACGGTTTCACGAATACACCGGTACTTCCGCGGGAGGTAAGCAAGCCGTGTGTTGGCTCGACTTTGTACATCCTGAGGATGTCGAGCGCAGCGAATCGGATTGGATGAAGGCAGTGCAGGAGGGTGGGCACTACGAATGCGAATACCGGGTGCGGTCGAAAGATGGCGACTACCGCTGGTTTCGTTCCCGCGCTGTTCCAATTCGAGATGCGGACGGGAAGATCGTCAAGTGGTACGGAACTTGCTCTGACATTCACGACAGCAAGCTGCTTGAGCAATCGATTCGCGACAACGCGATCGAGCTCGAGAAAATGGTTGATCAAAGGACTGACGAATTGCGCCGCCTCTCTGTCCGCCTTATGACGGCGCAGGATCAAGAACGGCGCCGCATAGCTCGCGATCTCCACGATGGCTTGGGACAAGAACTGGCTGTCGCCAAAATGGTATTGGACAAAGTGGTTCTGCAAGAATCATCTCAGCCGCGGGCGCAATCGCAAGAAGGATGGGCTCAGGCTGCCAGTATTATTGATCGCGCGATCCAGCAAGTCCGCACCATGTCGCACCTCCTGCATCCGCCATTGCTGGACGAAGTAGGTTTGCTGTCGGCGCTCGCATGGTACGCAGAAGGGCTGTCAAAGCGGAGTGGTATCGAAACATTTCTGGAAGTCCAGCCAGATTTTCCACGGCTTGCGACGGACGTGGAGACGGCGGTGTTTCGCATCGTCCAGGAAGCGTTAACCAACGTGTTCCGGCATTCTGAAGCTCGAAACGTGTGGATCAAGCTGAGTCAAACGGACGGTATGATCGCCGTGTCGGTGCGGGATGATGGCAGGGGAATCAATAAACGAATCGCAGAGTTACGGCCGGAAAGTATCGGGGTCGGGATAGGCGGGATGAAACAGCGTGCCAAAGAATTTGGTGGGCACTTACGGCTGACCAATGCGAAACCCGGAACGCTCGTTGAACTGGTCATTCCCTCGCCCGTGCAGCGAGAGCCGGCTGCTGTGTTGGACCATGCATAAGCCGTGTTTTCGGAGATGTTTTTCGACACATCGCGACAGGCAATTCCCACTTTGCCATCCGGAATTACCAGTAGTGTGTTGCCTGGAAAGCCTGGACGAAGTACTGCAATTTCTGTAGCTCTCATTGGATAAACCTGATACGTAAACCTCGGTCAAGCCCCAGCGCATCTATGAGTGAGTCAGAAATAGAACGTGCGTGTGCGCCACACCGTTCGAGAACGCAGGGCGAAAGTTGGGAAAAGCAATGGCTAAGCAGGAAAGTTCTCTATACCCCAGTGCAGATCGTGCATTGCGTCCACTAACTTCATCGCAGGTGCTTGAGGTTCTTTACGGTCAACGCTCAGCGACACCTCCGCACGTCGTGACAGGAAAGAAAATCTCGAAAAGGCACGAAGCACCGCATGGTCCGGATGCAATTTGGGGGCATTACAACAACTACCGCTCAAATGGGCTGATCGGCTCTGTGGTGATTCACGGTGTCCTTCTGGCGGTAATTTTAGCGCTGACATTGGCGCCAAAGGTTGTTCCTCAAATCGCGCCACGAGAAACCGTGACACTGATTGCGCCCTCGCCGGATTCCTACGCCTTGCCGGTTGCGACGAAGATCGCAAGCGGTGGCGGTGGTGGCGGCGAGCGCGAGCCTTTGCCTGCACCGAAAGCACGATTGCCGAAGCCGGCAATGCAACAAATTACACCCGCGCAGATCGTCGTTCACAACGAGCAGCCTAAGCTGGCCGTTGAGCCTACGGTTGTGGTTCCGCCGCAATTGCATTTAGCAGAGAATCGCATGCCCACTCTGGGGGATCCGGCAGCGGTTCCCCTACCGTCTGCCCCCCCTTCTAATGGGATCGGTTCAGGGGGCGGGATCGGATCCGGATCGGGAACTGGAGTCGGCCTCGGTCATGGACCCGGCGTAGGTGCCGGGAGCGGGGGCGGCATCGGCGGAGGGGTTTTCAAGGTGGGCGGGGGCATATCTGCTCCTCAAGCGGTTTCAACTCCCGATCCGGAGTACACCGAGGAAGCGCGCGCTGCAAAGACGCAGGGAACATGCATCCTGTGGTTGATAGTGGATGACAAGGGATACCCCCGCAACATACGGGTTGTGCGGGGATTGGGATCTGGACTCGACGCAAAGGCTATTCAAGCGGTGCAACAGTGGCGGTTCCAGCCTGCAATGAAAGACGGCAAGCCGGTAAATGTGCAAATCAGTGTCGAGGTGGGGTTCCACCTTTATTGAGCTATCGACTATCGATTAACCGTATCGTTAGCGGTGAATGAAATAATCTCGGCCTACGCTCACCGAATCACGACTCGTAACCGATGGTATGACATAGGCTTGCCCGCCAAATCTAAATCTCTCAATTAGTATCTCCACACTCCCGTCCGTCAGATACAGCAAGTTTCATAATCGATTACAGGAGGGCCCTGATGGGACCGGACACGGGTCTTCGCTACTCTGTTTTCGGACGAACGACTCCGGATTATCGGAGCCGATACCAGCGACGAAGGAGACGACAGTGGCGACTTGCGTGATATCCGCGACACCAATCAATATGCCTCCAGTGAGTGTGACTTCTGTCAAAGACGAAAACAAGCGAGATGATTCCGAGAGCAGCCTTATTCAGCGTGCTCAGGAGGGAGACCAGGGGGCTTTCGCCACTCTTTACCAGCTTCATAAGAAACGCGTGTATTCGGTTTGCCTGCAAATGACAAGAGATGTAGCGGATGCAGAAGATTTGACCCAGGAAGCGTTCTTGCAAGTGTTCCGGAGTGTCAACTCCTTTCGTGGCGATTCCGCATTCTCGACGTGGTTATACAGAATCGCAGTTAACACCGTGCTGATGAAATTGCGTCGCCGCAAATCGCCTCCTCTAGTTTCTCTGGACGAACCGGTTTCGAAGGACTCTTCTTCTCTGAAGCGCGATGTCGGAAAAGCTGATCCGAACCTCAGTGGCGCTATTGATCGTATCGCTCTACGAAGAGCTGTCGAGGAGTTGCCGGCTGGTTGCCGTCAAATTTTCGATCTGCACGAAGTCGAAGGCTACCAGCACCATGAGATCGCCGGACTCTTGCAATGCTCGATCGGAAATTCGAAATCCCAACTACACAAAGCCAAGATGAAGATGCGAGACGTGCTGTTTCCGAAGAGGAGAATCGCACGGGCCGCAAAGAACAATGACGTCGACCGCGTTGCAACATAAAGCCGGGGGGAGCCGGGCCGTCGCACGTGGGTTCGACAGATCCCGTGATGCGGATCAACTTGTTTGAAATTTGAAGTCGCGAGTGCCAGCCGGATCCATTCTGTCTAGCGATCTGGGGAAGCAGAGTTTACCCAACACTGCAGGGCCGAGGACGTCAATTGCGACCTCTCCTTGAACGAAACGATGACCGTAGTCTTGAACGATGCCACACATTTCATGTTTTGATGCTCGGGGGTTAACGGTATCGCGGTACTCCGCAGCGAACTTTATTGTTCAACATAACAGGTCGGATAAGGGGGCCGCTTGGTTCGAATTCTGGTGGCGGATGATAACCCGGCGGTGCGGCATTATCTGCGCAGTCTGCTCGAACTGCAGAGCACCTGGCGAGTTTGTGGCGAGGTTCCCAACGGATGCGAGGCGCTGCAGAGAGTAAAGGCCGATCCGCCAGACATGATTCTGCTGGATTTTCAGATGCCAGATTTGAATGGAATTGACGTCGCCAGGCAGATCTCCCAACTTTTTCCGAATATACCCATCCTGATGGTCACGATCCATCTTTCGAAACAGCTGGCCGAAGAAGCGCGAAAGGTGGGTATTCGAGGCGTATGCTTGAAATCAGACGTGGGTTCCATCGTTGAGGCGGTGGATACACTTTTGCACGAGCGGACTTACTTTCCACAAGTGAACTAGCCGTCGATAAACCTATCCTTTGCTCGAACAGGCCTATACAGTATTCCCTGTATACGGGTGTGGGGAACGCCATGTTAGTTTGCTAAGAATACCGGATGGTCAGAATCGCGCAGGCTCCTTTGCGCGCCGTTCGGGTACGATTGGACTTCGAGCCAAGAGCCTGGAAACGGGCGACGAGGGAGTCGGGAACTTGTTATGGCGGTGCGCATTCTTCTGGTCGATGATCATCCCGTTGTAAGACAAGGCCTGAGGACTCTTCTAGAAGGGCGACCAGAGTGGGAAGTAGTGGGTGAAGCCTCCGATGGCGTGGAAGCACTTGAAAAGGTTTCCGCTTCACAACCCGATGTGGTGGTGCTTGATGTCACCATGCCAAGAATGAACGGAATTGAAGCTTGCCGTCTGATCAAGCAGCAGGATCCCAACCCTGAAGTGTTGTTCGTTACGCAACACGACTCTCCCCAAATGATGCGCGAGGCTCTCGCCGTGGGGGCAAGAGGATATGTGGTGAAATCGAATCTTGCGCGGGACCTACTCGAAGCAGTCGAGGCGGTGAGCCAGCATCGCGTATTTACGGCACTGGCGCGGAATCCACAACCTGCTGGTTGAACCGCTGGCTTAGACAAGGATTTGTATCTCGAGGAGTACTAAATGAAACTTCGTATCCTATTGGCCGATGACCATGAGATCGTACGACGGGGTTTGTGTGCGTTGCTCCAGAAGCATGAGGGATGGGAAGTGTGCGGTGAAGCATCCGACGGCCGTGAAGCCATCGAGATGGCCAAGCAGCTAAACCCTGATGTGGTGATTGTTGATATTGGAATGCCGCATCTCAACGGGCTGGATACGACACGGCAACTTCTGCAGCATGACCCACACTTCAAAATCATTGTCTTGACGATTACCGATTCGGATCAGGTTATTCGTGAGGCGCTCGACGCTGGCGCACGTGGTTTCGTGCTTAAATCAGACGCGGCTCGGGATCTGGTTTCCGCGGTCGAGGCGTTGCAGAGCAAGCGAATGTTCTTTACCCCGCGCGTGAATGACCTTGTGTTGCGCGGCTTCCTGGACAAGGGACACGCTATATCGCGGCATGAACCTCCGAGTCTTCCGATACTGACTGCGCGAGAACGAGAGGTCACGCAACTGCTGGCCGAAGGGAAAAGCTCGAAGGAAGTGGCGTCGCTGCTAAACCTGAGTACGAAGACCGTGGAAACACATCGCAGCAATATAATGCGGAAGCTTAGTCTGCACTCCATCCGCGATTTGGTCGTCTACGCCATCAAGAACAATATCATCCAGATCCAAATGCCGCCGCAGTCAACCACGGCGGAGACCCCTGTGGCCTAAATTAATTTAGATAACGATTCCCCAACCGTTGTGCCGAACCAGGTAATTTCCCCCCGTGGCCGCTCCGCTAATAACATTATGCGCATGTGCTCGTACGCGGGCGTTACCTTTCGACGCAAAATGAAAGTCCCGGCATTGAGCCGGGACTTTCACAATGTAACCTAAAAAAAACAAACTACGACGCACGACGTTGACGGTCGCGATTCTGGTCGTCTTCTTCGTTTTCGAACTGACCGCCGCCCTTTTTTGGCTGGTTGCTCTGCTCATCCGTCTGGCCGCCCTGCTGGCCATACTGGCCACCCTTTTGTCCAGATTGATCGCTTTGCTGGCCCTGACCGGTCTGGCCGCCGTATTGTCCCTGTTGACCGGGTTGCCCGCTCTTTTGACCTTGGCCCGCTTGCCCGCTTTGCTGACCCTTCTTTTCCGAATCGTCTGCCATGATTACTCCTCCTATAAGCGCGTATATCGCGCCTTAAAGAATTTGTCGCTCCCAAGTTAGTTGCCGCAAGAGATTGCAGGGTTGGGGAAAATCTGAAGCCTTGATAACTCGTATCGGAGAATCAGATTTCCATTTGTGCTGTCGCAGACAAAAAACATCCCGCGCCGCAGTCATGCCGGCGCGGGATCCCAAAATAGTTTACAGCCTTAAAGAACGACCTCAATCGCTATACGGACGCCAGGGTGAGCTAGATCAAAGAGAAAATACTCACCATCGATGTAGTCAACATAGCACTGATCGGTGTAAGCCCAGCCAGTTGGCCATGCGTCGACAATTACGAATGAGTATCCGCCGTACTGAAAACGCTGCTGGCCACCAACTACGGCCGGGCGTTGAACAACAAACGTGTGCTGCCGTCCAAAGTTGGCGCGGAACTTATCGTCCGGAATGCGATTTCCGCGGGCCGCGGCCTGAGCATGGTCCTTTGTCTGTGGGCCGCGGTCTGTCTGCTGCGACGGTCGGTCAGCTTCCTGTTGCGCCGGCCTATCTTGCGTTCGCATTGATTTGTCTTCACTTTGTCCAGCCGGTTTAGCTGAGTCCTGGCGAGGTTGTGGTTCGACAACGCGCTTGGCGTTGTCGTTTCGTTGGGTATCATCTTGCGCCGGCTTCGCGGCATCCGCTTGCGCCGGTTTTGCGGCATCTGGTCGCGATTCCTGTTGTGCTTGCGGTTTGGCCTCGTCGCGTTGGTCCTGCGCATACAAGGAATTTTGCACTAAAATGAAACCCGTAATTCCAAGCACCAAGGACAAACCCGACGTGCTCACGAATCTAGCTATAGCTACTCTCATAAGTTTCTCTCCTTGAGCAAGCAAACGGCAGAGAGTCGCAGATATCCACTTTCGGCAAACGACTCCCCACTCCGTGATGGCCCACGTCGTTCGGAACTAAACGCGACTACCGCGTCGGCCGAGGTGAGTGACAAGTGAAATCACAAACAATACGAGAAAAACAAAGAACAACAGCTTCGCGATACCAGCCGCGGCAACCGCGACACCAGTAAAACCCAAAACCGCAGCGATCAAAGCTACCACCAGGAACGTCAAAGCCCAGTTAAGCATGATTCTTTCCTCCAAATCCGAATACGAATCGCACGCTTTCCGATCATAGGCGGGGCACACGTCAATTCGAATCCTATTGAAACTGTAGAGCCGGCTCGGGCGTAACGTATGAAGGCAGTTGCCATTGTACTGTCGCAATCAACGCCACCAGGTGATTGATGTCAGCTGATTGTCGTCTTGGTTAAGGAATACGCCGTAAGGCCCCGGAGCGTGTTCCCGCTCTGCAGTTCCAGTCGCGGTTAAATTGGTTTCAATGCCAGTATCGACTCTGTCCGCGCTGTAGCGATGCCAAGAAAATTGGGAGGCCAAGACATGAAACGAGGTACAAGCCTGCTCCTGATGTTCATTTCATTGTTGTTGGCACCGCTGCTGACTGCTCAGAGTGAGCAAACAAGGCCCCCTGTGCTCGCGTCGACGACCCTCGGGTCCCCGCTCATAGTGTGGTCTCAATCACAAAAACCAGCACCTCTGCCGGTTTCGCCAAACATGAAAGGCAAGCAACCGCCCGCTGTCCCTCGGTCGGTTGACTCGTCGTCATTGCTATCTCAGAAGACCGCTGAAGACGTTGATGACCGGGTCGCGAAGTCGCTTTCCAAGGATTATGTTCCCTCACACCTCGATTACTGGTAGTTGGCGGCAAACGAGGCCTTGGTAACACAGCTCTGACGTACCCTTCGGTCCGAACACCCCTTGCGGTGAACCTTTACTGCTCGAATTGCAGGCTGATCTGGGGACAACATTTCTGAGGGAGTTTGCTTATCGTGTCATCGGTCAGAGAGGGCCGAAAGGAGAGGTATTCGCGCCATTCTTGTCGACAATATATCCGTGAGTTGGTGTGCGCCTCCGTCCAACACTGGAGGCCGCACAACCTCCGACCCGTCTTCCAACTCTAAAGGGCAGGGGATGGACCAATGGCTACGAAGAAGAGTTCGCGCAAAAAATCACCACCGAAGTTTGGAAGAGCGGCAGGCGAAAGTGTCGAGAGCGCCATGCATCGGAATAAGAAGGGAACACTTAAGTCGGGTAAAGGTGGAAAGGGAGGCAAAGTGAAGAGCCGGAAGCAGGCCATTGCGATCGGACTTTCCGAAGCCAGAAAAAAAGGTGCGAAGGTGCCGAAAAAGAAGTCTTCCTAAGAGTCTGCCGCGTGAGTATCAACTAGCCCTCTTGTACTTGTCTTTGAAATGGAGCTTTCAGATGACCGCTGCAGACCTATTGGCCGAAACGCTAATGGATTGGGGCGTGGAGGTAATCTTCGGATTGCATGGAGACGGCATCAACGGTGTCATGGAAGCTCTTCGCACGCGTCAGGACAAGATTCGCTTCGTTCAGGTGAGGCACGAAGAGTCGGCCGCGTTCATGGCCTGCGGTTACGCAAAACTTACGGGAAAGTCAAGGTGTCTGTTTGGCTCATACGAGTATTCGACGGCGCTCAAGCATCGGATCGTTATCGGCGGACAAACAAAAACGAAAACATTTCGCCACCCCGATCAATTCGCCGCCGAAGTAATTTGAATTATTTTCCGATTGCATTTTGCGGGACAAAGAACCGGAGTCGTCCGGTTTCGAAGGATTGGCGGACGTTAGAGTTGTTCGCGCAATTTATGAATCTGCCCAACATGGGAACAGAGTTCAACTCTCAGCTTTGCCGTCGAAGAGGAGACCGGCGTTGCGACAGGAGATCCATCGGCTCGCGCAGGGCAAACCCGAGACGCTGCCTTTGGTAAGTCCCGGCTATTGCCGGGCAGCGACCGCCATTTACCTGTGCTTGGAATTGTGTTCGAAAGCGGCGCGATCCGATACGCCTCTCTCGGTACCATATCGTTGTATGCGATCTAAGGCATCCGCCCGATGGGTGCAGATACCGGGCGGGCTGAAACTGATTAAGTACGGGGTTCCGCGATATGCCGAACGCGGGCATAACCAGGGATCAAAACAAATTCAAAGCGGGGGGCTTTCCGATGTCTGCAAAAAAACTTACGTTTCTTTCGATGGTTCTTGCCTGCGCCGTCTGGGCAGTGGCGCAGAGCGCGCCTGCCGGGGGAGCAGCGCCTGCGGGTGGCACGGCGCCCGCAGCCGGTGCCGGGAATGCCGGTAATGGGGGAGCGAAGACGTCCGGCACGACAACGCCTGCGGGTGGCACGGCGACTCCGACTAGTCCCCCTGCGGTTCCCGGGGCAACGTCCCCGAACCCCCCGACCCCGGGCAATTCGACCCAACCGTCAACAATAAATCCGAATAATACGCCGGGATCCTCCTCGACTACGTCTCCCTGCGGACCCATGCCGGGTGCGACAGGTTCGACTGGGAATTCTTCTATGCCAAGCACCGGCGCTGCCAACACAGGTTCGTCGAGCGCGCATTCAGCGTCTGGCTCGGGCTCGGCAAACTCTGGTTCCACGAATTCCGGATCCGAAAATTCTGGGTCCGCAAAGGGGTCCACATCGGGTTCTTCTTCGGCGCCCTCGACTGGAGCCAGTGCTGGGAATTCAACTTCCGGTACACCTTGCCCGCCCGTAAAGTAATTGACTGCCTCAGCGTCAGCCTTCCCCAAAGCGGACCTGACTTTCCCGCGGTCCGCTTTTCTTTCAACTGGATTCGGAATTAACCGGCTTTTTGCACGTTGCCACGGCTAGCGGTTGTCGCTACCGGGTAGCATTGCGCATGGATCCCAGCGTGAAAGAGAAAGTAGCGCCCTTTTCTACGGATGCGTCGGCCCACACATTGCCTCCGTGCCTTTGAACGATTCGACGTACGGTTGCGAGACCTATTCCATTGCCGGGAAATTCGGCAGTGGAATGCAGCCGCTGGAAGGGCTGAAACAGGCGATCCGCGGAGCGGGAGTCGAAACCGCTGCCGTCGTCTTTGACAAAGTAGACGACCCGACCGTTCTGGATTTCACTTCCGAATTCGATTCGAGCATGGCCATGATGCGAAGTGTACTTCCAGGCGTTGCGCAGCAAATTGTCCATCACGATACGCAGCAAGCGCGCATCTCCGTAGGCCTCGGCGGTCGGCGGAGCCATGAAGTCTACTTTCCTGTCGGGTGCGGTTCGGCACAACTCTTCCATGATGAAGCGTGCAAACGCGCTCAGGTCGACCTTTTCGCGGTGTATGGTGCTGGTTGTAATGCGCGACAGATTCAGCAGGTCGTCGATGAGTTCAGACATGCGCATGGCGGCAGTGCGAATGCTTTGCAAGGACTCTTTCCCGTTCGCATCAAGCCTGTCGGAATAATTCTTGAAGAGTACGTAACTGAATCCGTTAAGTGCGTCGAGCGGGCCACGCAAGTCATGGGACACGGAGTAAGAAAAGGCCTCGAGTTCCTGATTAGCCGAGACCAGTTCGCGTGTGCGCTCCGAGACGCGCTGCTCCAGTTCATCGTGAGCTTTTTGAAGCGCGTTATCCCGCTGCTGAATCTCTCTCAACATTTCATTGAATGAATCGATCAAAGTGGCGATTTCGTCGCGCTCGGCACCCGTCGCGACTCTGACTCTGTAGTCCTTATCCTGGGATACTTTCCGCGCCGTCTCCGCCAATGCGACGATGGGTTCGGCAATCGATTTGCGAAATCTTGATGAGATCAGCAATGCGAACAGGAGAGAAACGAGCAGCACCATCGCAGAAATGAGAGCGTATCGCCATAAACGCGCATCAATTTCATGCAGATCCGCTCGAAGGTAAACGAAACCAACCAGTTTTCCATCGGAAAGAATTTTGCGGACCAGGATCGCATGCGAGCGTCGGAACCAATATCCCTGTATCTGGTTCTCGCCGAGGGGCGGAATATTCAGAATGTCGTTCGCTCCGCCGCGCGTGTACTCGGCAAACACACGGCCGTCGGGCGTCAGAATACCAGCGGATGCGATATTGGAAGAGCCCTTCAGAGCCGCAAGAGTATTCGACGCCGACTGCGGATCGTTAAACAGCAAAGTCGAGATGCTGTTGGAACCGATGAGTTGGGCCTGGGCCGACAGGGTGCGCACCAGACCTTGCCGGAAGGTGACCTGGTCATAAGCGAAGAATGCAACGCACGCCAGCAGCAAGGCGGCGCCACTCACGAGCACGTTCATCATCGTGAGTTTCGTCAGAATCGACTTTGTGTTCCGTGCGATCATGCTTGACTTTTATGGCGCCGCTTGGTCGATCACCCTTACCGCCACTTTGAGCAGTTCTGAACTAAGCGATACGTGCGACTGCTCGGCGGCAAGCAGGTTGACTTCAAATCGAATCCTGCCTTGCTGCTCGACAAATTCAATGATTCCGCCGCGCTCCACGAAATTTGGTATGTCGCTGACGGTGAGGGGAGCAAAATGCTGGACAGAAGAGAGAATGAAACCGAGCCGGCCTTCCTCGGACGAACTGATATACACAATGTTGCAGGTCGCGGCGTCCTGAACTTTGACAACCCTTTTGACGATAATCTTCCTGCCATCAATGCTCTCGCCTGCTACGGTTGAATCTAGAACCGTCCCAAACGGATCTTTACCGAGGACACAGATCTTGATCGAAGCGGTGTTGGGAGACTGATCTTGCCATCTCACAAATTTGCCAAAATTGTAGAGATAGGCGGCCTTTACCTGGGATTCGGTGGGATGTACCTGCGCAGAAGAATATTCCGAAGATACTAACGCGATGAAGAACACCGAGACGAACAACAACAGGAACCGTGAACCGGGCGCGCCCCGATTTCTGCCGCGCAAAGAACGCGGGAGGAATTGCGAAGGCGATGACCTGGTGAGTACGCTATTCAGCGTTTCCACGTGATTTGCCCATAAACATTTCTCTTGATGCCGACCAGCGGTCCGGGATCGCCTGCGGACTCAGCATGATGCGGTTGGAAGAGATTTTGTCCCGCAACCGATAATTCAACGTGTTCCTTAAAGTGCCATGCGAAGCGAGCATCACGCGTCTGGAATGGTCGTCACACCTGAGCGTTGAATATCCTGCTGCGTAATCACGTAAATCGCAGAGGCTGTTTTCCACACCTGTTCCGGTGCCTTGGAGACGGTTGTTACCTCGACGTCTCCCAACTGCTGCAGCGTCAGCTCCTTTACGGATTGTTAATTTCTTGAGCATCGGAAGAAGCCTGGGTTAGAGATGCGCCGGCAAACAAAAGCGAGAAGGTCATGACATAGAGCAGAGGCTGCCACATCAACGAACCTCGGGCGTTGTGTGCTCTCATTCAAGAAATTGCAGATTGCTGTGCTTCGGAGCGGAGAGTGATCAGTCGTCTGACTTCATTGACTACGTCTTCTGGTTCCGCCTCCGCTTTCCGTAGCCAAGCGTCCACCACCGCGCCCTCGCCTGGAAGAGAAGCGAAACCTGACAACATCACGATCGGAATCCTCGGCCGCTGACGTTTCATTTCTTCGGCGACAGTCGTGCCGTTTCTATCGGACAACCAGTAGTCCATCACGACAGCATCGATGTGATGCGATCGGAACACCTCCATCGCTGCGCTGGCAGACTGCGCCTGAAGCACATGAAACCCCGCCGACTCAAACAAGACCTTCCGAAGTTGGAGTTGCAGCTTTTCATCTTCAACGCAGAGAACAGTTTTTGCCGAATTCAAATCCTTATCGTGCTGGCCAGCAGATTGGGCGAGAACCGCCGAGATCACGGACAGAAGAACCTCAGGATCTTGACCCTTCTGAACGTGACTGTCCACTGCCTTCAATAAAGTGGTCGGCAACTGACCAACTGCGGAGACTGCGATAAGCCGTAAGTTCGGATACCGTTGTCGCAGGTTTTCTGCGAGAACATCGCCATTCATCCCGGGCATCAAATAGTCGAGGAGCACGAGATCGACATCGGTTCGTTTCGCCAGCATTTCCAGAGCCTCTGGACCGGAAGCCGCCGTGATGACCGAATATCCCGCGGCGTCGAGGAGCACTTTTCGGAGCCTGAGAATAGCGTCATCATCGTCGACGCACAACACTCGTATGGCACCCGACCCCAAGTTTCCATCTCCCGGCCGCGAGGCTCCGCCTGAAACGCTGCGTTCACATCATTTCAACAATCTCTCTTGAGCCGCTATACAGGGTTTACCTGATTGCTCAGAAGGTAACCCCACTTTGACCGGTAAATATAGATCAGGTGGTTTTGTCGTTTGGACGGTCAGCGCAACCAAGATCTAAACTCGTCCCGCGTGGGCTCTGATCGATTGCAGAAAAGGGGAGTAAATGTCACGAAGCCTGAGCTTTTCGATCTCTTGCAAGCTAAAGCTAATGAACATGTTAGCCAGCGGGGCTGCACCAGTTCTGGCCAGTTCGGCCTTCTTTTTTTACGACTTTCACACTTTCAGGAAGGACAGGTTGCGGCAACTGCCAACTGAGGCGGACTGTCGGGTCGAACTCGGTATCGGGTGCAGGCTTTCAAGGATACGAAATCGGCCCAAGCTAACTAAGCTGTCGGCGTGTTGCGCGCTTCGCCTGACGTCCTGTATGCCGCTATCTGCACGGCGAGTGGTTCTCTCTTTGCCGAGTACAGATGGAATAGCGTTGCCGGTATCCGCACGCCATCGATCAATCAATCGGACCTCAGTTGATTTTAAGATCAAGAATGATGAATTTCGGTTGCTGAACCGATTGTCCACCGGGGCCACAGTCCGGCGCTGTGGACAAACTGAACGTTATCCGGGGCTGCGCACTCGATCGTTTGGGGATCGAATCGCGCACGATCATGTTCGAGCATTTTCGAGCTTGAACATTTGAACACCAGAGCCCTGCCATGTTCTAATCAGGGTCTGAACAAGGGGGACTATATTGTGAGCACTCCAAGAACGATTGCCATTTGCGTCATTTCTCTCGCGCTCGCGTCGCTCATGAGCTTTGCCAATTCGGCTCCTTCGGTCGGAAGCGCGGCTCCTGAGTTCACGCTCAGCTCGCAGGAGGGGATGCCGGTCAGTTTAAAGGACTATCGCGGAAAATGGGTAGTTTTGTACTTCTATCCCAAGGATTTCACCACGGGCTGCACGATCGAGGCGCACAACTTTCAGCGTGACTTGGCGCAGTATCAGCAGAAAAATGCCGTCATCCTCGGAGTAAGCGTCGATAGCGCTGACTCGCACAAGCAGTTCTGCACCAAGGAAGGCCTGAACTTCAAATTGCTGGCCGACACCGATGACAAAGTCTCAAGCGCTTATGATTCGCTGACCAACTACGGCGCAGCGAAGATCGCGGCGCGTCACACCTTCATCATCAATCCGGACGGAAAAATTGTGAAAGTTTACACCGAGGTGAATCCAAATCAGCACAGTGCAGAAGTGTTAGCGGCGCTGACTGACTTGCAAAAGTAGGTTGCAAGCAGAGATGCAGGAGGGTGCCCCGTCATCCAATCGGTCCACGCCTCGCTTGGGTGGGTTCTTTGCAGCGTTACTTTTCTTTCGCTACGTTCAACCGTGTTTCCGCGCGCTGCCGAGCGTCTTCCGCGCGCGTGTAGTCGACATCGGGATCGCTGCTCTTCAATCGCTCTTCGGCCCGTCCTTTCGCTTTTTCCGCCCGCTCCACATCAATTTCCTGCGGACGTTCCGCTGTTTCTGCGAGGATCGTCACTTTGTCAGGCAGCACTTCGGCAAAGCCCCAAGCGACGGATAAAGCGTGCGTGGTGCCGTTCGATTTATAAGTGATAACACCGACGGCGAGTTCGGTAAGCAGAGGAGCGTGCCCCGGAAGAATACCCAGATACCCACTCAACCCCGGGATCTGCGCCTCTTCCGCCGTGTCGTTCACCAGCAGCCGGACAGGAGTAACAATTTCGAGTTGGAAAGTTTCTGGCATTGTTGGGCGTTGGTCTGAAATTGTTGGTTATGGGTAGCTGTTCGTCGTTGCCCTCTGCCAACAACAAACGATTACCGACAATGACTGTCTTACTTTCCGTCGCCTTTCATCTTCTCCGCAGTCTCCAGAACTTCCTCAATCGTCCCCTTCATATAGAACGCCTGCTCTGGAATCTCGTCGTACTTACCTTCAACAATGCCACGGAAGCCTTTGACCGTGTCGGCGATCTTTACATACCGCCCTGGAGTGCCGGTGAATTGCTCGGCGACAAAGAAGGGCTGCGAAAGAAACTTCTGGATCTTGCGAGCGCGAGCCACGGTAAGCTTCTGATCTTCACTCAGTTCGTCAATACCGAGAATGGCAATGATGTCCTGCAAGTCTTTGTAAGTCTGCAGTGTTTTCTTCACCATTTGTGCTACATCGTAATGATCCTGCCCGACAATACGAGCATCTAGAATCCGTGAAGTAGATCCAAGTGGATCCACTGCGGGATAAATTCCGATCTCCGTAAGCGCGCGCGAGAGCACCGTGGTCGCATCGAGGTGAGCAAACGTTGTCGCCGGAGCGGGATCGGTCAAGTCGTCTGCCGGCACATAGATAGCCTGCACCGACGTTACCGACCCCTTCTTGGTGGAAGTGATTCTCTCTTGCAACTCGCCCATCTCAGTCGCCAGATTAGGTTGATATCCGACAGCGGAAGGCATGCGCCCTAATAGCGCCGATACTTCGGACCCGGCCTGCGTGAAGCGGAAAATATTATCAATGAAGAGAAGGGTGTCGCTGCCTTCTTCGTCGCGGAAATATTCGGCCACGGTAAGCGCCGTGAGCGCGACGCGAAGACGCGCCCCGGGAGGCTCGGTCATCTGTCCGTAGATCAAGGCGGCTTTCGACTCGTCCGGTTTGCCGGGTTTGATGACGCCCGACTCGCTCATCTCCAGCCAAAGGTCATTGCCTTCGCGAGTCCGCTCTCCAACGCCCGCAAACACGGAGAATCCGCCATGCTGCTTCGCGACGTTATTAATCAGCTCCATGATGACGACGGTCTTGCCGACACCGGCGCCACCGAACAGGCCGATCTTTCCGCCCTTCAAGAACGGCTGAATGAGGTCAATCACCTTAACGCCGGTTTCGAACATCTCGGCGGTGGTTGACTGTTCATCGAATGCCGGAGCGGGACGATGAATCGGCATCCTCTTGTCACAAGCAATAGGACCAAGATTGTCGACCGGCTCGCCGATGACATTCATCACGCGACCGAGCGTTCCATGACCGACGGGAGCGGAGATAGGACCGCCCTGGTCGATCGCCTTCATTCCACGCACCATTCCCTCCGTCGCTTCCATCGCGACGCAGCGCACGCGGCCTTCGCCGAGATGCTGCTGCACTTCGAGGATGACGTTCACGGGTGAAGGCACGTTAAAGCCGTCGCTGACCACGCGAAGCGCCTGATAGATCGGGGGCATCGAGGCTTCAACAAACTGCACGTCAACCGCCGGACCCGCGATCTGAACCACGTTTCCAACATTTTCTGCCATAGATAGGTTCTCAAGTATCGCACGGCCCCTGAGGGCCCGAAATTTGCTGCTACTGCGCTGCTGCTCCGCTTACGATTTCGATAATTTCTTTAGTGATCTTTGCCTGCCGCGCGCGGTTCATGATCAGCGTCAGCGAGTCGATCATGTCGCTGGCATTGTTGGTCGCCGCATCCATTGCCGTCATGCGCGCAGCGTGTTCGGCGGCCACGGATTCGAGCAGTGCGTGAAAAATCTGAATACCGACATACTTCGGCAAAATTCCCTCGAACAGCTGCTGTGGAGCTTGCTCGTAGATGTAGTCGACGGATGAAGTTCCAAAGCCGGCGGCCTGTTCATCGAGATCGCGAGTGTCGGGTTGACGCATACTGACGCCCTCCGACTTCGCCGCTTCAAATCGCTGCCTGCGTTCCTCCGGCAAGGGTTCCTCCGCCATTCGAACGTCGATCTCGCCGATCTCTTTGATCGGCAGAAGCCGCTCTGCCACGAGGCGTTGCGCCATCACCGATTTGAATTCGTTAAAAAGAAGGTAGACGCCATCGATCTCGAGACGCGTGTAACGGGCGACCACGTCCTCGCCGAGGGTGGTTGCGAAACGATGTTCCACCTTGCCCAGAACTCCGACATGTTCACCGACGATTTGTATGCGGCCGGCGCGCGGTAGGGTCTCTCCAGTTTCTGGCTGACCCGGATAGCCCGAATCGGGATCGGGAGATTTTCTCTCCGGGGCGATCGGATAACGCCGCCTCATGAAGTCGCGGCCCTTGCGCCCGATGCATTCGATATCGATATTCTGATCGGGTTTCGATTCCATGAACTTCATCGCCATCTTCAGAATGTTCGTGTTGAAAGCGCCGGCCAGACCCTTATCTCCGGTGACGACGATGAGCAAAATAGTTTTTTCGGGCCGCTCAGCAAGCAGCGCATGAATCGGCAGCCCCGTGACCGGATCGTAGATATCGGCGCGCGAGATGAGGGACTTTAAAACGTTCGTAAGCATCTGGGAATACGGACGCGCGGCCAAAGCAGCTTCCTGCGCACGGCGCAACTTGGCCGCCGACACCGCCTTCATTGCCTTGGTAATCTGCCGCGTGTTCACCACGCTGCGGATACGGCGCCGTATGTCGAGAATGTTTGCCACGATCTAGTGCTTCACCGCTACTTGCTTGCCCGTGTCGGCTGTCGATTCTTTTGCGGTTGTCGACCCGTTTTTCGCGGATTTCGCTCCGTCGCCCCCGGGGCCGTTCTTGCCCGGCTGTGGCTCGGTCTTGCCCGACGGCTCGTCAGTCTTAGCCGATGCTTGCCGCGAATCGATAAACTGCTGTTTTGCTTCCTTGATCAGTCTGGACATCTCTGCCTTCAGTTTGTCGTCCAGCGTCTTTTCTTTCATGATCGTGCTGAGCAGGCCGGGATTGGTCGTATCGACATACTGGTAAAGAGCCTGCTCGAAATCGCGCACCTGATTCACAGGCATATCATCGAGCGCGCCACTCGTGCCGGCGAAGATGATCAATATCTGTTTCGAAAAAGGCAAGGGTGAGAACTGGCCCTGTTTTAACAGTTCAACCAGCCGCTGACCACGATTCAGCTGCTGCTGGGTGGCCTTGTCGAGATCGCTGCCGAATTGTGCGAAGGCCGCCAGTTCGCGGTATTGGGCCAGTTCGAGCTTTAACGTTCCAGCTACCTGACGCATGGCTTTGATCTGCGCGCTGCCGCCGACGCGGCTCACAGAAAGGCCAACGTTTACCGCCGGCCGTACGCCCTGGTTGAACAAGTCGGTCTCGAGATAAATCTGGCCATCTGTAATCGAAATGACGTTGGTCGGAATGTAAGCCGACACATCGCCAGCCTGCGTTTCAATGACGGGCAAGGCCGTGAGAGAACCTCCGCCCAGTTTGTCGCTAACCTTGGCGGCGCGTTCAAGCAGGCGCGAGTGGAGATAGAAAACGTCTCCCGGATAAGCTTCGCGACCGGGGGGCCTGCGGAGCAAAAGCGAGATTTCACGATAGGAAGCGGCGTGTTTTGAAAGATCATCGTAAATGCACAGGGCGTGGCGACCGTTGTCGCGGAAAAATTCACCCATCGCGCAAGCCGCATAGGGCGAGATGTACTGCATCGGAGCCGGTTCGGAAGCGGAAGCCGCGACCACGATGGTGTATTCCATGGCGCCAGCGTCTTCGAGAATCTTCACCACCTGGGCAATCGACGAACGTTTCTGACCGATCGCATTGTAGATGCAGATCAGGTTGTTGCCCTTGTTGTTGATAATCGTGTCGAGGACAACGGCGGTTTTCCCTGTTTGCCGATCGCCGATAATCAGTTCGCGCTGTCCGCGTCCGATCGGAATCATCGAATCGATCGCCTTCAACCCGGTGGCCATCGGTTCGCGCACCGGCTGGCGATCGATCACGCCGGGAGCAAGACGCTCCAAGGGAATAAACTTGTCGGTGGAGATCGGGCCCTTGTCGTCGATGGGCTGGCCGAGCGAATTGACGACGCGACCGATCAGGGCGTCGCCCACCGGCACGCTCATGATGCGGCCAGTGCGCTTAACTTCATCGCCTTCCCTGATCTCGGTGTAATCGCCAAGCACAACCACGCCCACTTGATCTTCTTCGAGGTTCATGGCAATGCCGGCGATGCCGTGCGGAAAGCTGAGGAGTTCTCCC
>Ga0181522_10000372_pt1 | contig 34727 bp, 29 predicted proteins | sample PEATcosm2014_Bin_27_FD_121103 | JGI IMG/M metagenome (GOLD analysis project Ga0181522, IMG submission 121103) | Peatland microbial communities from MTU Mesocosm Facility, Houghton, MI, USA - PEATcosm2014_Bin05_10_metaG | ecosystem: Environmental > Terrestrial > Soil > Wetlands > Peat | place...
ACTTGGAACTCAATACACGCAGACCGCGATCGGTCGGCAAACATCGGAGAACAAAAATGAAAAGCCGTCCGAAATCATTCTCTTTCATGCAATCCAGAGAGCCATGACGTGCTGCTATACCTCGCTGGAGTCAATGAACACGCGGCTTTACGCATTGTTGGAAACAAGCGATGGAGAGTATCACATATGCTTAGCCTCTTGGACCAGCCATTTTTCTGCGGCTCGCACCACCGCGTCCTGTTCTTCCTCTGGAATGCTGTTGGGCGCGGCAAGGTCCACGTCAGGGTCGATTCCGTCCTCATATCGCTTGCCGGTGCGATCAGCCTCAACCGACGAGCACAGATACAGTGTTGCCCCATCTGACAGCGGGTTCCCGTCGTTCGCCGTCGCGAAGCCCATGGTGTGCTCGCCGAAGGAACGTGATCGTGGGCGTCCTGCAAAAGAAATGGCAATCGCCTCTCCCGAACTCGCCGTGCTTCGGTCCAGCAATACGGCGACCCACGGCAGCTGCGGAAGGTGAAACGGCGGCATCGTCACCTGCGCTCCGACCGAGTCCTGACCCCGCGGGCGAGAACCGGCCTTCCCAGCTCGGTAGTACCACGGTTCGTTGTTTCCGCCCGGCGATTGAAAGGAGCCTAGGTCGCCCTCTCCCACCACCGGACCGATTCCGGCCAACATCGGCCACATGTTTCCGCCGAGATTGCCCCGCAAGTCGATGATCCAGCCATCCGGTTTCTGCGCCTGCAGGTCCACGACCAGGCCGTGTAGCTTATCGGCAAACTGCTGGAACTCGGCGGCGTTCCTTTCCTCGTCCGTATATTGCCCCACGCACATCGGAACGACCAAATGCGCAAAGCTCATTCCGTCTAGGTGTTCGATGTGCCCCTCAATTTCTTTTCGCGTTGCAAACGGTGAGCGGCCCAGTGGTGGCCGCGAGGAGCCCGCAACCTTCTTCATTTGGGCCCTAATTGTCACTTTCTGTTCGGCTGGCAAGCTGTCCGGAAGGTCCAGGGAACTGTGGCCTTCCTGCAGTTGCGACAGTGCGTAGGCGATCGCCGGATACGTATCGATCGTCGTTTTCGCGTTTCTTGCACGGACTAGAGTCTCGCGGCGAACCTGCGTCCAGTCGATGGAGTCCCGGTGCAGTGCTTCCTTCTGCATCAGACCGAGAACCTCATCCAGGTAGGCGCGTGCAGTGGCCGACATCGCTTCTTGGGCTTCTTGAGCAGCGGCAAGGCTCAAAGCGAGTAACACCAAAGCCGAAAGTACCACGCCGCGGTTTCGTATAGGCATCCACAGTCTCCTGGTGAGTTGCTAACTTTGACAGGCTGAGATGGAGATATCCTGCAGAACAGAATTGGGATGAGAACGATAGAATATGTCGCAATGCCCAGCGATAGAAACTCTTTTCTGAATTCAAAGTGAGCGGCTTCACCGACATTACCAATGTCACCGCCATCGAACTGTAATTTTGCAATTGGATGTGACATCCTACGTTTATCGATGCCGAATTTCAGCATTATTATAGCTGTCTACAATGACTGGCTGGCTCTAAATCCCTGCCTCCGTTCCTTTGCAAAGCAAGCGGATGCACCCGATTTTGAAGTCATAGTTGTCGACGACGGCAGCAAGGAGTCTTCGCCGGAAGAGATTTATCAGTGGACGCGGTGTTTTCCTTTGACCATCGTCAGGCGGCCGCACACAGGGATTTCCGCCGCCAGAAATCAGGGCATCCGGCTTTCCCAAGGTTCGCTCTTGCTCTTCGTTGACGCTGACTGCCAATTGCAGGCGAACTGTCTCGCGGCCCTGGCGTCAACGATTGCGGCAGCACCTAAGCATAACTTTTTCCAACTCCGCCTTATCGGAAATTGTTCGGGCCTTGTGGGCAGAACCGAACATCTGCGTCTCACGTCGCTGCAGGATCAATTGCTGCAACCCGACGGTCGCATGCGGTACCTAAATACAGCCGGCCTCGCGGTTCGACGCTCGGCCGTGCCCGTCGAAGGCTCTCTTTTTGATCCGGTTGCAATACGCGGTGAAGACACGCTTTTGTTGGCAAATCTGCTGCAGCGTGAGGAACTTCCCTATTTTGTTCCTGACGCGATCATCCAACACGACGTTCCACATTCTTTGCTGAAGTGTTTCCGTAAAGATATCCAATCCGCTCTCCTCGAGAGCGGGACATACGTTCTGATTTCGTCCCGAGGCGTCAAGATTCGAATGAGTAATCGGAATCGTTTAAACCTTATCCGGTTCTTGTACAGAGCCTCAAAGCCACCTTCGATCGGAAGACTGGCGTTTTTGGTCTTGATTGTCAGGCAATTGCTGAGCCGAATCACCTCTTTTGTTTTCGGAACGATCCAGCGCCGGACCGGTTCGCCCGGTATGAATCCTGCGTCGCAGAACGGAAACCTATGAAAGACTGTCGTCAGTTTTACATCGGTGGAAAATGGGTCAGCCCCACAAAAACTCACGACTTCGACGTGATCAACCCGGCCACGGAGGAGCCCACGGCTACGATCTCGCTCGGTTCCGGGGCCGATATCAACCTGGCGGTGGCGGCGGCAGGGCTGGCATTTGATCGCTATTCGAAGACATCGGTTGATGCTCGCATCGCACTCCTTCACCGCATCATTGACGTCTACCAGTCAAAGATCGAAGAGATGGCTGCGACCATTACGATCGAAATGGGTGCTCCGATCTCGCTCTCTCGAGCAGCCCAAGCTCCAGCCGGGTTGCGGCACCTGAGGGAGACCCTCAAGGTGCTTGAGTACTTTCAGTTCGAAGCGCTCAAGGGTACGACGCTGCTGCGAAAAGAACCAATCGGTGTGTGCGGCCTCATCACCCCTTGGAATTGGCCCATGAATCAGATCGTGTGCAAAGTGGCGCCGGCGCTCGCGGCGGGATGCACGATGGTGCTAAAGCCGAGCGAAATCGCGCCACTCTCTGCGCATCTTTTTGCGCAAATTTTGCACGAAGCGGGTGTTGCCCCTGGTGTTTTCAACCTCGTGAACGGCGATGGACCGACCGTCGGTTCCGCAATCGCTTCCCATCCGGACGTGGCAATGGTTTCCTTCACTGGATCCACGCGCGCCGGAGTAGCGGTGGCATTGCAGGCCGCTCCCACCGTCAAGCGGGTCACCCAGGAGCTAGGGGGCAAGTCGGGCAACATTATTTTGGAAGATGCCGATCTGGAAAACGCCGTCAAGGAGGGGGTGCAGGCCTGCTTCCGCAACACCGGTCAGTCCTGTGACGCACCAACGCGAATGCTTGTTCCACGATCCAGGATGGCCGCCGCGGCTGCGGCAGCGCGGCGAGCCGCCGAGGCCACCAAAGCCGGTGACCCATTCGCCGAAGGTACCGTGATCGGCCCGCTTGCCAGCAAGGCCCAGTTCGAGAAGGTGCAGCGCTTGATTGGCATGGGCATCGAGGAAGGAGCAAGGTTGGCAGCTGGAGGGCTCGGCCGACCGGATGGCCTCACGAAAGGGCACTTCGTGAAGCCGACTGTGTTCACCGACGTCCGCAACGATATGACCATCGCACGCGAGGAGATTTTCGGCCCGGTTCTCTGCATCATTCCATACGAGGACGAAGACGATGCCGTCCGCATCGCCAACGACACCCCGTATGGGCTTTCCGGCTATGTAACGTCGCGAGACCTTGAGCGCGCGCGCCGGGTGGCGAAGCGAATTCGGTCGGGCAATGTGCACATCAATGGCGCACGGCTGGACTTCGGTGGTTGTTTTGGGGGTTATAAACAGTCGGGAAACGGCCGCGAGTGGAGCGAGGCCGGACTCGAGGAATTCCTCGAACTGAAAGCCGTTTTTGGCTACGCGACCGCTGAAAAATGACATTTGCCCGGGTCCTCGCAAATCCCCGTGCCCCGTCAATCTGAGGCAGGAACTTCCGTGACCGTCCTACTTCAAGTTGACGGGCGAGGTTTAGATGGAGCCTCCTCCTTCATAAACTCAGGTAACCTTCAACTGCCGGCGGATCTCAAAGGAGCAACACTAAAGTAAGCGGCTGTCGTTTGACTCACTAAATTGAATTGGCGTAACGTGAAAGCGCAAGTCAGTTGCTGTGACTACTTTCTTCGAAGCCCTGCGGAGCTTAGATTTTTCTGCTCTTTTTGTGTATGGCAAGTCGCGTAGAGGAAGCATACTGTGCCGCCACGATAGCGAGGAGTCAAGTGGTACTCGGAAAAGACTGGTCGAAGACCTGGACATTCTTCCAGGGGGAATGGCACGAAGGCAACATCGGGATCATGGGCCCGCGCACCCATGCCGCGTGGCTGTGCTCGGTCGTATTTGACGGCGCCCGCGCTTTCGAAGGCGTCACCCCGGACATCGAACTCCACTGCGCGCGAGTCAATGACTCTGCCAGGAAACTCTATCTGAAGCCGACGGTTTCTCCCGAGGCCTGGGTCCAACTGGCGCGTGAAGGAATCAAGCGCTTCGACAAAGATGCACCGCTCTACATCCGCCCGATGTACTGGGGAGAGAATGAGGGACGTTGGGTGCAGAACCACGATCCCGAATCGACCCAATCCTGCCTTTGCATCTATGAGGCCCCGATGCGCGCGCCGAAGGGGTTCTCAATTACCTTGTCTCCATTTCGACGACCAACTCTCGAAACCATGCCAGTCGACGCCAAGGCCGGATGCCTTTATCCCAACAACTCTCGGTCGCTTTTCGAAGCGCAAACTCGGGGCTTTGATAACGCAATTGTCTGCGACGTGCTCGGTAACGTGGCTGAGCTAGCCACGTCCAACGTTTTCATGGCGAAGGACGGGCAGGTCTTCACGCCCGCGGCAAACGGAACATTCCTCGCCGGCATTACCCGCCAAAGGGTGATCGGGTTGCTGCGGCAAAGCGGTGTGAACGTGGTCGAAACCACCATGACCTACGCGGATTTCGAAACCGCGGATGAAATATTCGCGACCGGAAATTATTCGAAAGTCGTCCCTGTGACCCGGATCAGCGATCGTACTCTTCCGTTCGGGCCCCTCTATACCAGGGCTCGAGAACTCTATTGGGCGTTCGCACACTCATGATCCGCGGGTCCATGATCGGCGAAACGACATCGCGACGTCGTAGAGGATCTCCGAGCCCAGGACGGACTCCGGTTCCGTCGCAAGAAGATTTTGCAGATCGGAGCCTGGCGTGAAACCTGCGCCCACCTCCGCCATGGTCGAGTTGTTGGCTCCCGTCTGGCAGCGCTTACTGCAGCTTTCGTCTATCGGTGTCGACGATAACTTCTTCGATCTGGGTGGCGATTCCGCACTAGCTCTCGAACTGTTCAATGAAATTGCCGAGATTACCGGGCGGGAACTGCCGCCCGTAATGATCTACCGAGCGCCCACGATTTCCGCTCTGGCTGCACTTCTCGATCAGCCGAACACCTCGCGCGTGCCGCCCTTGGTTCAATTGAAGTCGGGTTCGAAGCAGCCGCCGGTTTTTATCGCTCACGGACTAGGCGGCAGCGCCATGGATTTTTATCAAGTCGTGAAGTACATCCAGACCTCCCGCGCCATTCATGGATTGCAAGCGAAGGGCATCGACGGAGTGGAAGAACCGCAGGACCGCATCGAAGATATGGCCCGGTATTCTCTTGATGCTGTTCGACAACTGCAGCCTCGTGGTCCGTATCATCTCGTCGGATTCTCTCTCGGCGGTCTGGTTACGCTCGAGATGGCGCAACAATTGCTCGCGGAAGGAGAAAAGATCGGCCTGCTGGCGATGCTCGATTCGTATCCGCACGTGAGTCGGCTGTCACGAGGGCAGCGGTCCCGCTTGTCGGGAAGACAAGCCTGGGACCGTCTCACCAGAAGATTGGCCTGGCTTGGCGTAAGCTCGCCGCGTCAAACTACCATCGAGGTAACGCCCTCCCCGGCGCAGCGACATTTCCGCGACACTTCTTACCTAGCGTTGGAACGTTATCAGCCGAGATTCTACCCAGGCAAAATCAGCTTCGTCCGAGCGGCAATTCCCACCGACTTCCCTGCTGATCCAGCCGCCGTTTGGTCTGGTCTGGCCAAAGAGTTCGAGCTCAAAACAGTGCCCGGTGACCACCTGGGAATCATGACGACCCATTTCGAAAGCCTCGCCTCGGCAATCTCTGACTTCTTGCAGAAAGGTTCCTCGGAGTAGACGGATGGCGTCACGATTCTCCCTGATGCAAAGATTGGCTTCAGACACCAGCTGAAAGTCGCGCCGCGCCGGGCGAATTTCAGCTCCATGAGTTCATTCCTCGGGAGCATCGTCGAAAGGACACAGTCGTCTAAACAGATGAATGGTGCACAGAGTCTGATTTGTTCTCTGGTGGCTGGTGGGGTTGAAACCTGCTTCGCAAACCCAGGCACTTCGGAAATTCATGTCGTCGCTGCTCTTGACCGAGTCAAGGAAATGCGCTGCGTGCTCGGTTTATTCGAAGGCGTCGTCACCGGAGCCGCCGACGGCTATGCGCGCATGGCTGAAAAACCGGCATGCACCCTCCTGCATCTTGGGCCCGGTCTCGGGAACGGCCTCGCGAATCTGCACAATGCCAGCCGGGCAAGCGTGCCTATCGTTAACCTCGTCGGCCAACATGCCACGTATCATCTGCATCATGACACCCCGCTGACTTCCGACATCGAAGCCATCGCGCGGCCCTATTCCAAATGGCTGCGGACTTCTAAATCTCCATCCGCACTAGGCCACGACGCAGCTGAAGCGATTGTGGCGTCGCGTGCTCGTCCCGGCCAGATCGCGACCTTGATCGTACCCGCCGATGTCGCCTGGAGCGAGGGTGGGACAGTGGCTGCTCTTCCCGTTTTATCTGGACCTTCCTTGCCCACAGCGGCGACTGTGGAGCATGCGGCGGCGATGCTTCGTTCCGGGTCGCGAACCGCGATCCTCCTTGCTGGAAATGCCTTATACGGCAAAGGTCTGGTTACAGCTGCGCGCATCGCGGCGGCCACAGGCGCAAAGCTCCTCGCTCCATACCCTTTCACTCGTTTACAACGCGGGGCTGGAATTCGAAGGGTGGATCGCGTTCAATATGTTCTCGAGCAGGGAATCGAGCAGTTCAAGGAATTTCGCCAGCTGATCCTGGTGGGTGCGAAGGCTCCAGTCGCGTATTTCGCTTATCCGGGAAAGAGCAGCATATTTACCCCGCCGGACTGTGAGATTCATGCCTTGGCAAATGCTGGCGAGGATTACGTCGGCGCGCTCGACGCGCTCGACGCGGCCCTGTCACTACACGGCCAGGAGTTCACCGCGGACAAGGGAGAGCGGCCAGCAATGCCAAGCGGAGAAATTACACTACCAGGAATAGCCGCGGCGGTCGGCGCACTCTTACCCGAAAACACGATCGTGGTCGACGAGTCGATGACATCAGGCCGTGGCTTGATGGCCGCAACCGAGGGAGCTCCGCCACACGACTGGCTAGGAAATACCGGTGGTTCGATCGGAATCGCCTTGCCGCTGGCCGTCGGCGCCGCAATCGCCTGCCCGGATCGACGTGTGCTATGTCTGACCGCCGATGGCAGCGGCATGTACACACCTCAGGCACTATGGACGATGGCGCGGGAAGGTCTTAACGTCACGACCGTAGTATTCGCGAACCACGACTACGCTGTTCTGAAACGAGAGTTTTCCTATCTGGGTATAGGGAATCCGGGAGTTCGGGCCGCCGCCCTGTTCGAGATTGGACGTCCGGACCTCGAATGGACGCTCTTGGCACAAGGAATGGGAGTGCCCGGCAGGCGAGTTACTTCGCTGGATGCATTTGGGAAGGCGCTACGGGAGGGTTTCGAAACCGAAGGACCGACGCTAATTGAGGTTCCCCTGTAGAGAACGGCTGGAGCCTGGCAGCTCGGCGTCGTTAACCGGCGCGGGCGACCGGGGCGAGCTTGCTGAGTCCACCCTTGATTACTTTTCCGCTCGGCGTCAGCGGCAAGGACGAGACCAGCAAGATCTGCGATGGCCGCTTGTAAGGTGCGAGAAGTTGTGCTGCATGTTGCGCTAACTCGGCCTCAGAAATTGACGAGGACGACGCGAGTTGCACGTAAGCGATCACCTCTTCCCCGCCTTTCGTTCCGTCAACCGTCCTTCCGATCACCGCGGAGCGCACGACTGCTGGATGCGAATTGAGGACAGCTTCAACCTCGGTCGGGTAAACATTCTCCCCAAAACGAATAATCAATTCTCGGCTTCGGCCAACAATAAATAAATATCCGTTTTCCAATCGAGCCAGGTCTCGAGTGTTGAACCAGCCTTCCGGATCAATGGCCGCAGCGGTCTCCCCCGGCGAGCGATAGTAACCTTTCATGACATTGGGGCCACGAACCCACAATTCGCCAATCCCGCCATCACGCACCGGCTTGTTATCGTCTCCGGCCAAGCGAACCTCTACCCCCGGAAGAATCTTGCCCACGGATGTATCGGTTCGGTCCTCTCCTACGATGGCTTGCGAAATGTTGGGAGAGCATTCGGTCACGCCATATCCGTTGTGGAGCACCATGTTAAACAGGTTTTCCACTCGCGCCTTGAGCGCAGCTTGCAGCGGAGCACCGGAAGAAGAAATGATGCGAAGAGCAGGAAACTTAAGCGAGGTCAAACCTTTGAGCGCTGCGTAATCTGCAAGAAGAGAAAACATCGACGGCGCGCCCAGCACCACCGTCAACTGTTCTTTCTCGAGGGTGGTCAGGGCGACGACGGGATCGAAGCGTGAGGCCAGATGGAGCGTTGCGCCACTCAGCAACGAACCCAGCAGAACAACGGAGAGGCCAACCGCATGGGAGATAGGCAGGACGCCGTAGAGGCGATCATCGGGACCGAGACAACGGATCTTCGCCGAGACAGAGGCAACGAAAAGCAGGTTTTGGTGGGTTAGCATGACGCCCTTCGGAAGGCCGGTTGTTCCGGATGTGTAAATCAACGCGGCGACGCGTTGCGCAACTTCAGCATCAACTTCTTCCGGCTGAACGCGTGCGTCCAGTGGTCCGACCGCAATCGAACCTACGGTTGTCGTTTCCTGAAAGTCCGCGCCATGCCGCTTGGCGTGTTCCCGTGCCTGCGCCGAAACGCCCGTAGTGTAGATGACGCGCCGGGCACCGCAGTGGGCCCGAATCTCATCAAGCTCTCGGGCCGACATGCGGGCATTGACCAGCACCGGCCAAGCGTCGACGCCCGCCAGCGCCAGGAAAATCGCGACGCAAGCCCGGCAGTTCTCGCAGACGATCATGACCCGGTCGCCGGGGCGCACATTCAGATCGACCAGCCAGCGCCGAGTATCGGAGACGACATCTGCCAGTTCGCGGTAAGTCCAAGTGCCCGATGTTTCCACCAGTGCGGGACGCTCCGGCGAACGCTCCGACCAGCACGCGACCAGGTCAGAAACGCGAGCGGGGAGCTTCCTCAACAACTCAGCCACACTATCAGCAGGGGCCTCGGGCATAACAGGGTCCTAAGAACCAGGGTCACACAATTACTGGAAGACTTTTCAAACCCCGGAATCCAAACGTCGAAGCCCACTCCGGTCGCGGGCCACCCAGCTTCATCTTTGGAAAACGCTGCACCAAATTCCGGAGCGCAACCTGTCCCTCCAACCGCGCGAGTTGGGCTCCAATGCAAAAATGCAGACCCGCGCTGAATGCCAGGTGTTGGTTGTTCAGCCTCTTCAAGTCTAACTGATTCGGTTCCTTAAATTGCTTTGGATCCCGGTTGGCCGCACCGAGCATGCACAGGACCGTCCACCCCTTCCGTATCTGCTGCCCACAAACCTCGACATCTTCCTTAAGAACCCGGGCTGTGAACTGGACAGGGCTCTCGTAACGCAGAAGCTCCTCGACAGCCGAACGGATCATCTCGGGTTTCTCTCGCAACTCCGCAGTCTCCCGCGGGTTCCGGAGGAGCGTGTACATACCGTTGCCGATCAGATTTCGAGTCGTCTCGTGCCCCGCAAAAAGCAGCGCGATACACTGCGCATAGAGCTCTTCCTCGGTCAGCACTTCCCCTTCTTCCTCGATGTCGATGAGTAAGCTGATCAAGTCATTTCCTTTATTGCGCCTCCGTTCCGCCACCGTCGTTCGGAAGAATTCGGTCAGCTCGATGAGCGCATCTTGCGCGGCGCGAGCCTCTTCCACCGTGCGATTCGGATTGCCTCGAAACACCGCGATGGCCCGCGACCAATCGACAAATGTGTCACGAAGTTCCTGTGGTATTCCCAGCATTTCCAAAATAATGCGCACGGGCATCGGGTTGGCGAACTCGCGCATGAGGTCGACTTCCGCGCCATACTGCAGCGGCTTTAGCATCTGATCGACGATGGCTTCGACTTGCGGGCGAAGGCCCTCAACCGCGGCGGCCGAAAATCCTTTATTGAGAAGCTTGCGCAGCCGCGTATGCTCGGGTGGATCCATGAATATCAGCCACAGGCTCAGCATGCGCGCGAGCTCGCTGAATTCAGACTGGCGGCTGAGCGGCAAAGGCAATAGCATTTGCTTCGCGCGTTTCGCGGACAACCTGGGGTCTTTGGCAATCGAGGCGCACTCGGCGTGGCTGAAAATCGACCATACCGCCCATTTGTTGCCAACATCCAAATAATGCAACGGAGCTTCCTCATGCAAGCGAGCATAGGTAGGATACGGGTCCTGCAGAATCTCGTCGCTGAAAACAACCTTCTTGCCGGGTGCGATAACTTTGGACAACCTTCACCTCCTTGGAATCAAGAGCCGACCGGTATCCTCTGCCAGATCAATTCGACCGTTTGGAGTTTCCCATGGATCCGCGTCGGTGGTGTCACCAATATGATTTGATCACCCTGAAACTTGACATAGCGGACCAGGTCCCTGTCTACATAGTTCTGAATCGATGAGATTTCGACGTGATGGGTTACTTGCTCACCGTTGAACGTATATCGTCCGGCATAGGCAAGAAACGTCTTAAACGCCTCAGCCTGCTCTTCCAGACTCCCGCCACCTATAGAAAGTGACTTTCTCCCGTCGTAGCTGATCAAAGCCGTCACTCTGCCGTCTCGATAGGTGAGAAAACCCTCAGGATTGGCACCATAGGGAGTTCGATTTCGCTCTCCGGTCGACGTTGTGCTTGAGGCGGACACCAGTTTCCAGCTCCCCACAAGCTTGTCCTTGGTGTGCTCAATCATGCCCGTTCCTCTTACGAAGTCCGTGAACTGTTCCTGTTTCGTTGAAAGCGGCTGCACGGCATAGCAGCGGCTCGCTGGTGTCGCTGATTGCAAGTTGTGCGGTTGGCATCGCATTTCATGATAACCGTTTGACGGAAGCTTCACGCAAAGCCTACACTCTGCGGTTCCATCCCTAGAGGTCTAATTTCGTGACGGAAACTATGGCAACGGAGTTGGAGGGCAAAGTCGGGCTCGTGACGGGCGCGACGTCGGGCGTTGGCCGTGATACTGCCGTGCTGTTCGCAAAAGCGGGAGCCAAAGTGGTGGTCGCCGGCCGACGTGAACTGGAAGGCAAGGAGACCGTCGAGCTGGTCCGTGCCGTCGGCGGCGATGGCCTGTTTGTGAAAGCCGACGTGTCGAAAGCGGGCGAGGTCGATACGCTCATCCAAAAGGCGGTGGAGAAGTTCGGCCGCTTGGACATCGCCTTCAATAACGCTGGGATCGAGGGTGTGTGGGTACCCATCGTGAGACAATCCGAAGAAGACTGGGATCGGACGATCGCCACCAATCTCAAGGGCACCTGGCTGTGCCTGAAGTACGAGATCCGTCAAATGCTCAAGCAGGGCGTAGGCGGAGCTATTGTAAACATGGCATCGATTATGGGCCTCATCGGTTCCGCTGGCTCGGCAGCGTATAGCGCAAGCAAGCATGGAGTGATTGGCCTGACAAAAAGCGCCGCGCTCGAAACCGCCCGGAGTGGGATTCGAATCAACGCAGTGTGTCCTGCAGTGGTGGAAACACCAATGGCCAAGCGGCTTTTTGGCGCTCCGCAGGTCCACAAATTTGTTGTTGGCTCCCATCCCATCGGCCGTTTTGCGAGACCGTCGGAAATCGCGGAAGCCGTCGTGTGGATGTGCTCGGACCGCGCATCCTTCATGACCGGCCAGTCCCTGGTCCTCGACGGCGGCTTCCTCGCCGGACCCAATCCTCCGAGCTGAGCCTTGTTGATTCCTGCCATTCCTGCTGCTTGCTCCGGGGGCGCGTTCGTGACTGGCCCGATCGCCGGTCTCCGGTCTCATTCCTTGCGGCCGATGGCGGTGGCACGTATACACTTCGAGCCTTCTGGACCCCTTGCCCATGGCTCGCAAAGGGTGTCAGGAAACGACCGTGAGTATTCGCGAACCGCGACTATGCGGTCCTGAAAAGGAAAGTTTTTCTATTTGGGTATTGGAACCCGGGAATCCGGGCTCTGGGCATGTTCGAGATCGGGCGTCCTGATCTCGACGGGGTGCACTTCAGCACGAAGCAGTTTTCGATGGCGTGAGTCGGAAATTCGAGAAGTAACCGAAGCGCACCAAAAACCTTTTAAGCGGATCAACCGGCGCTCGGCTCCAGGAGCACAAAATCAGGGTGGCGTTTCTGAGCTTGCCTGGTTCGCATGGAATCATTCATTGCGAAAGAACTGGCCGAAATCTATCCTTGCTTCAAAAGGGCATGGCATTGCCCGGCACTCGCGTCACTTCGTCGGAAGGGGTCTTGAAAGCTCCACGGCCCGCTCTTGAGTACGAGCGTCCGACACTGATCGATATGGCGCTGCGAGCTTGGCGCTCAAGGTCTCGCCGCCCGGGCTGAGGTTCGCAATCTTGGCCAGATCGCATTTCGCGATCTTGCCGCTCGGCGTCATCGGCATGGTTGAGACTAACAGGATGTGCGACGGTCGCTTGTACGGAGCAAGGTGTTTTGCGGCGTATTCAGCCAGATCGGTTTCGATCAAATGCGAACCCGACGACGGTTGAACAAAGGCCAGAATATCCTCATTTCCTTGGGTCATTCTGCCGATCACGGCAGACTGCGCCACCGCGGGATGGGCGTTCAGCACGGCCTCGACTTCAGCGGGATAGACATTGAAACCAAATCGGATGATGAGATCCTTCGTGCGCCCTACGATGAAGAGATTCCCATCCTCAAAACGAGCGAGATCACGGGTATTAAACCATCCTTCCGCGTCGATTGCGGCGGCTGTTTCGTCGGGCGCGCGATAGTAGCCTTTCATGATGTTGGGACCACGCACCCGTAGCTCACCCACTTCTCCCTCAGGTACGGGTTGACCATTACTTCCGACCAATCTGGCTTCCACTCCCGGAAACATCGGCCCGACTGAGTTATCCGTGCGCGGCGGCGCTTCGATTCTCACTTGCGCTACGTTGGGAGAACACTCCGTGATGCCATAACCATGATGGAGAGGCAGGCCGAACAGGCTCTCCACCGACGACTTGATGGCTGGGGGCAGTGGAGCTCCCGAACAGGAAATGATCCGCAACGCGGGAAGTTTCAACGAATCCACTTTTCTGACTATCGCGTATTGCAGAAACTGCGAAAACATGGAGGGTACGCCCAGCATGATCGAAATTCGATCTCTCTCAAGCGTCACACGCGCAGTCATGGGATCGAACCTGGGCTCAAGATAGATGCTTGCTCCGCTGAGCAGCGTTCCCAGAAAAACTATCGAAAGCCCCACGATATGAGACAGCGGCAGAACGCCATAAAGTCGGTCCTCGGAGCTCAACGAACGGATCTTTGCGGCTCCCCCGGCCGAGAAAAGCAGGTTGTTGTGGGTCAACATGACGCCTTTGGGAAGGCCGGTTGAACCGGACGTATAAATCAAGGCCGCGACGCGACTCCCGATGTCCGCATCGATCGGCTCGGGTTGGGCGTTCTCGTTGAGAGGGCCTAGGCCTATCGGCCCCAGACCGCACACCTCTTCCACCAGCGCTCCATGCCGATTCGCATGTTCCGTGGCATGCGCAGACACAGTCGTCGTGTAGAGTACGCGCCGTGCTCCGCAGTGATCACGGACGGCATCGATCTCGCGTCCCGACAAGCGCGCGTTCACGGGCACAGGCCAAGCGTCCAGACTCGCGACCGCCAGAAGAACACCCGCAAATTCGCGGCAGTTTTCACCGACGATCATGACTCGATCACCGGCTCGCACTCCAGAGCCGCGGAGCCAATCCGCAGTCTGTGAGATGATCCCCGCCAGCTCCCGATACGTCCAGCTACCGTTTGGATCAACAACAGCTGTATGATCAGGCAAACGGTCCACCCACGGCTTCACAACATCGGAAATGCGCATTGGCGTTGGAACGTTTGTCAAAATCGGTTGTGGCTGATGCTGCTTCACGGTTGCGTCTATCCTTTGCTGCGAAACTTCTCTTCAAGGAAGGCGACGATGCTTTTCACGGAGGCAAAGTTGTCAGTCGTCACTTCTTCGTCCTCGACCGCGATGGTGAACCGCTCCTGAACGAACACGACCAGTTCGATCACCCCCTGCGAGTCAATCACATTTCCCAGCAGCGGCAAATCGTCATTGAGACCTTCGCTGCGGCCAAAAAGAAACCTCTCTGTAAGAAAGGTACGAATTTCTTGTCCGATGTCCGTCGTTTGCATTCGCCTAGTCCCCCCTAGTTTTCGTCGACAACCTTGGTTTCTCCTATTGCGGCACAGCCCTTCGTCTGCTTCCCTGACTGGAGCAGAACATGCCCGAATTGTCAGTGATCACGCGCTTCGGGATAGGAGTTCCGAGGAGCGGGTCCGAGCTTCCGGCCATTTTCGCCTCGGGTACATAATGAAGTCATACTTGCTACGCAAGTTCACACCGGCATCGAGCTCAATCGGCCTTGATGGGATGTATTCTAAGCGCAGGCACCTGGCGAGTGTCATGAGATGAATCTGCATTTCGATGCGCGCAAAATGCTCTCCGATGCAGTTTCGCGGGCCCGCGGAAAAAGGGATCGTCGCCAGCCGACGTCTAGAATTTTCGGGTCGAAAGCGATCTGGGTTGAAGCGGTCCGGCTCCTCCCATAAATCGGGGTGGCGCTGGATGAAGTAGGGCGCAACATAGATTTCAGTTCCAGCCGGAACGAAGTAGTCGCCGAGCCGATCGTTACCCAGGGCTTTACGGGTTACCACCCAACCGGCTGGATATAGACGCATAGTTTCGTCGATAATCTGGCGTGTATAGAGAAACCCCGGCAGATCACCGAATTCAGAACTGGCGGGCAGAGTGTTGAGCTCGTCGGACAGCCTCTGTTCGACTTCCGGGTGCTGGGAAATCAGATACCAGGCCCAATTCAGGGTGCTCGCCGTGGTCTCATGACCAGCCACGATCATCGTCAGAATCTCGTCGATGAGTTGGCCGTCTGGCATCAACTGGCCACTCTTCGGGTCGCGCGCCTCCATGAGAATGCCTAACGCATCCGTGGACATCGCGGCACACTTTCGTCTTCGATGGATGACAGGAAGGAGAATCTTCCCCAGGGCTCGGAACGAGCACGCAAATTCCATGTTGCGCGCCGTTTCCCGGGAGAGGAGATCGAAATGGGAGCCGACCCGTTCATAGTCGTCACCCAAAACGAAGCGCAGTACAACTTCGAGGGCCGTACTGCTCACGTCGCGCGTAACATTGACGCTCTCGTTTTTCTGGGCCGCCAGTTGCCATTTCCTGAGGAGTTCCGTATTGACGGCCGTAATCAGTTTAATCGAGCGCCCGATTGATTCGTGATTAAACGCGGGTTGTATCATTCGCCTCTGCCGCTTCCAGAGGTCCCCCTTGCTCACCATGAGGCCATTACCAAGGAGCAAGGCCACGCGCCTGATGGCCTGACCCTTTACGTAGTTCTGCCAGTTCTCAACGAGCACATGGTGCGCAAACTCGACGTCCCTGATCGCATACACACTGTTCCCGTAAACCGAAGCCTTGTAAATGTCGCCGAACGTTTTGAACTGACGACTCATCCAGTCCAGTAGATCGTCGCTGACCCGGTATTGCTCTTCGGGTCCGGGGGGAACGCGTCCGTCTATGACTTCCATCTTTGATCTCCGCTGCCCCAATATGCCGTCGACGAATCAACCGGGATTCCGAATTCGAGCTATGCACACGCTACACTCTGCCCCACGGTGCGTTGCTTCCGTATTCCTAGAGGTACCGACAGCAGAACTGGAACCGAGGTTCGACCCGTTAGTGTGGGGTTCTTTTCGTGTCTTTCAGGTTATCATTCGCCGCAGACCCAGCCGTCCGGTCGACACTCGCCGTCAATTGCGGGTAATTGTCGTCGTCTCAGCATTAACCATCACTTAGACTCGCTATCCCGATAATTGGGTTGGCGCTTTATGCGCAACTTCAGGCCCTGCATAAATTCTTCGTAGGGATGTTCTGCGGTTAGCGGAACAGTGGCCACTCCCAGGGCTTCTGCGGCGGGAGGTCCCCAAAAAGTGTGCGCCGGCACATCGCGGCTCACCACAGTACCAGCCCTGATCACCGCACCTTCGCCAATTCTCACATTGGGCAAGATCACACAGTGCGGCCCAATGAAGACTTCCCTTTCAATAACAACCTTTCCGTTACTTGTTGGTCTTCTGGGACCCGTGTAAAAGTGCGCGATTATCGACGTTCTGAGGCCGATTGTACAGTTGTCCCCGATGGTTACGTCCCTGGGATGTACCTCATCAATGTATACCAGCTGGCCAATCCAGACGTTGTTTCCGATCACAACTCCGCGGAGCCGCTGCAGCCACGGTCGAAAACTGAATCCCCCCGGGGCTACAAAAGCTATCCTGCCCGCAAGCCGAGCGAGCAGCGGCGGCAACCTCAATGGCACCCACCTTTCATTTCATTCCTATGTGAAAAGCCGGAACTTGGGGACTGTGAACATAGCCAACGATGATAACCCGCTAGGAATTCTTTGGAACATAGCGTCCTTGATAACCGGACGGACCCATGGCAGTCACTTCGAGACCGCGGCCTCCTCCAGGACAGCCTGTTTGAAGTAATCGAGCGACATCCGCAGGCCAGCTTCCAGATCAACCGCAGGCTCCCACCCAAGCAACAGCCGCGCCTTGCTGATGTCCGGACACCGCTGCCTGGGATCGTCTTGAGGTAGCGGTTCGAAGCAAATTTTGCTGGTTGACTTCGTTACTTTCTGGACACACTCGGCGCACTCAAGAATCGTGAACTCAGTCGGATTTCCGATATTCACCGGCAGATGTTCCGACGTCCTGGCCAGCCTTATGAACCCTTCAATCTCGTCGCTGACGTAGCAAAAGCTGCGCGTCTGGCTACCGTCGCCGTAGACTGTGAGGTCCTCCCCGCGCAACGCTTGTTTCATAAAGTTGGGTACGACGCGGCCGTCGTTCAGTTGCATTCGCGGACCATAGGTGTTGAAGATCCGGGCAATCCGCGTGTCGACCTGGTGATAGCGCCGGTAACCCATCGTCACTGCTTCGGTGAAGCGTTTGGCTTCATCGTAGACCGATCGCGGTCCGATTGGATTCACATTGCCCCAATAGGTTTCTTTCTGCGGATGCTCCAGCGGATCGCCGTAACACTCCGATGTCGACGAGACGAGATACTTTGCTCTGTGCTTATGCGCAAGTTCGAGCGCGTGAAATGTCCCCAGGGATCCTACCTTGAGTGTGGCTATCCCGTGGGTGCTGTAATCCACCGGGCTTGCTGGACTAGCGAAGTGGAAGACGAAGTCAACTCTTCCGACATCAAAGGGTTCACAAATATCGTGCTCAACGAACTCGAAGCGGGGTTCGTTGAGTAGATGCGCGAGGTTAGAAAGGCGTCCTGTGATGAGGTTGTCCACTGCCACTACGTCCCAGCCTTCGCCGAGCAAGGCGTCGCAGAGATGAGATCCGAGAAAACCGGCGCCGCCGGTCACGAGAGCGCGCTGTTGAGTCACTTTTTGCCTTTCTCAGACTGAGGTACGTATGCTTGGCCGCAAAGCGCTGCCCAACCATGGCGTCTCTCTGCGATCAGTGCGTGAAGAAGTTCGACGAGACAGCGAGCCGCTTTCGCATCATTTCTCTGACTGCGTCATTTCTCTCGTATGCCAGCCCGCAATTACCGGCGCCGAACCGGCCTCTTCGCCCTTATCGCGCCTCGGGCCAGCCGACTCACAATCGAATCCGGCGGAATTAACTGGGTTCAAGTTCCACACCAGCCGGCGTGGGCCGCCATCACAATCCATTCAGAGACCAGAATGATCTTGCAATCATTGGAGTCAGGGTCGAATCCCCTTTTGAACCATCAGGTCCACTCACCGCAATACCGATATCTTTGACTCGGCATTTTCGTGGCTGGCAGCAGCCGCTGAAAATTTCGACACATCACCTTTCTTCGAAATCACGTAGCGCAGCCAATTCCGATACATGCCCACCGCGGAGGTGTGCCATATTCTCTGCAGGCCTCGGGTTAAGGCGGCGTCAGGAAAGCCTTCCATCAGTTCTTCACGCCGGTCGGAAAGCACGACATCTCGAAAATCGGTCACAATCCTGGTCGATGCCGCATCAAAATAGCCCTTAGGCATCGAGGGATACGTCTCCCGTTCCCTTCTGACAAATCGTCTTATATCTCTCCGGTACTCTTTCAGCAGGGTCTCGGCACCATACTCTGGATGCCCCTGGAAATGTACAAACAGACTTCGCTTTTTCATCTTCACAAAGGTGTCCACTCCACCCTCGACCGATTGAGTCAGTATGAGATAACCACAATCCCGGAGGGCATCCGCCGGCACTTCATTCCATCGAGAATGGGGAAAACATACCCGCTGCCCGGTTCGAGCGGTGAGAGGGTGCCCGGCAATACTGGTGAACTCAAACACGCCAAACTGCTTGTCGGGCAAGCGATGACGGCTGATGCCGTCGCTGTAAAGTGCGCCGGCATGCGCCGCCAGACAGGACAGCATAGTGGAAACCGTGTTGCGCTCCGCCCAATCGAATACGTCCTTCAAGACCGTCCAATAGGGCTCATCCCGCAAATCGGGCTGGCGGGGTTCCGTACCGGTGATGATCACGCCATCAAACTGATTCTGCCAGAGTTCATCGAGGCTGTAATAGAAGCTGTTCAGATGACGCTGCCCGAGATCGGTGCGCGGAATGCCGCTGAGCGAATAGAGCTTCAGGTAGATCGCAAGATCGTCCGATGCTTCGTCAAGAAGGTCAAAGAACTGTAACTCGGTATCCTCGAGCGCAGCATCCGGCATGTTATTGATGAGCGCAATACTCAGGTGTTCGGTTGGGGTGGCGCAATGCGCGCCTCCCTTACGGCAGGCCCTGTCTGACGCCCAACGAGGCGGTATCCGACCACCTTCAACGATCAATGGCATATCACATCTCCCCCACTGAGGATGCGTGCCTGACTTTGACAACCTTACTGCTTCGCACGATCCAGCGCCTGACCCAGATCCTCGAGAATATCGTCGATGTGCTCAATCCCCACGCTGAGACGAATCATCTCCGGCGTAACGCCCGCCTTCGCTTGCTCCTCGGGCGTGAGCTGCCGGTGTGTAGTCGAAGCCGGATGACACGACAACGATTTGGCATCGCCCATATTCACCATTCGCTTGAACAGGTGAAAAGCGTTGAAGCACTTCCTGCCTCCGTCGTAGCCGCCTTTCACACCGAAGGTGAGCAGCGAGCAGAAGTTGGAACCCAGATATCTGTGCGCCATCGGATAAAGCGGATTATCCGGGAAGCCGGCGTAGTTTACCCAATCGACCATCGGATGAGCGCGCAGAAATTCCGCCACCTTGCGCGCGTTCTCGACGTGACGCTCCACGCGGAGGGCAAGCGTTTGAATTCCCTGCAGGAACAGAAAGCCGTTGAACGGAGAGAGCGTGGCTCCGGTGTTTCGCTGACATACGGTTCGGCAACGCGCCACAAACGCCGCATCGCCGTAATGGTCAACATAGACAACTCCGTGATAAGCGACCTCCGGGACATTAAACATATAGAATTTTTCCGGATGTTTTCGCCACGGGAATTTGCCGCTATCCACAATCATTCCGCCGATGCTGGTGCCGCCTCCCCCAATAAATTTCGTCATGGAGTGCACCACCACGTCAGCGCCGTACTCGATGGGCCGCAGCAAAATTGGAGTAGCCACGGTGTTGTCAACCACCAGGGGCACACCATGCTGGTGCGCCACCCGGGCCAGGCCCTCGAGGTCGGCCACGTTTCCCGCCGGATTGCCCACACTCTCGCAGTAAACCGCCCGAGTATTCTCGTCGATCAACCTCTCCACATCTTCAGGCCGATCGCTCGCCGCAAATCGCGAATCGATTCCGCGCTTCGGGAAGATGTGCGCCAGAAGTGTGTAAGTGGCACCGTATAACTGAGGGGTGGAAACGATATTATTTCCGGCTTCGGCCACGTTGATGAGCGAATACTCGATCGCGGCCATCCCTGAGCTGACGCTGAGGCCATCGACTCCGCCTTCCATTGCGGCAACGCGCTGTTCCAGCACGGTGTTTGTAGGATTGCCGATCCGGGTATAAATGTTCCCCTTGACTTCCAGATTAAATAAAGCGGCACCATGTTCCGCACTATCAAACTCGAAGGCGACCGTCTGGTAGATCGGGACAGCCACGGCTTTCGTCGTGGGATCGCCATCGTACCCTGCGTGGATCGCGATCGTCTCAAGCTTCATGCGTTCATCAACCTTTCGAAAACCGATCGATGCGGTTACTTGCCCGCTGTGGCGGCGCTCGAAACCTGAACCGACGTCCGACTCTCGGAGAAAAAGGCCTTCGCGAGGGCTTCGGTGACACGGCGCGCCGCAAATCCGGCGCCAAAAGCAAACCGCATCACTGGTCCGAAACTGTTGGCGGCAGCGAGTCCCACGAAATAAATGCCGGGCACCGATGACTCGAAACTCGAAGAAAGTTGAGGACTGCCCTTGACGGTCTTGATCTGCGATCGGATGTCAGGGGTCAGGAACTTCAGCCGTCCCAAGTCCACCTTGTAACCGGTGGCAGCGATCACGTGCCCGGTGACAATATCGCGCTCGCTACCATCCGTCGCGCGCAAATGCAGACGAACCTCGCCGTCTTGAACTTCGGCGCGCTGTGGCGCGTATCCAAGCAAGCAAGGCACGCGTGACATCTTGTCTTTCACGAACCATCCGGCCGACGGGCCCAGCGTGGTCTCCACGAGTTCTACCCGGAGACCCTCGGGCAGATAGTGAAACAACATCGGAAAATCTGAAAAGAAGCGCGATCGCATCCCCGGACCCAATCCCGATTTCGGATGGCGAATCCTCTGGTACGCGGAGCGCGGCTTTCCCGTCGGCACGCTATGGAATTTCAACTGCGGTTGACGGGCGATGAGCTGCACATCGGCGCCCGACTCATGAAGCAATGTCGCAAGGTCGATGGCCGAAGATCCGCCGCCGATCACCGTCACATTCCGACCCCGGAAAGCGTCGGGGTTCGGATGATGGAAACTATGCGATAGAAATTCCGCTGTCAAATTTGTCAGTTCGCCGGGAACATATTCGAAGTGGGTGATTCCGATCGCCAGCACAACTCGCCCGGCCGTAAACGTCTCGCCACTGTCCAGTTGGAGACGAAATCCACCTGGAGCGCGTTCGATCTGGATAACCTGTTTGTCCTCAAGTTCCGGCAACATTCGCTCCCGGAAAGCCTGCCCATAAGCAATGAAGGTATCAAGACGCACCGGGAGTCCCACGTCGGAATAATCAATTCCGCGCTCCCTGCAGAACTTTTGTAGCGTAAATTCCCCGGCTGGATCGTAAATGTTTGAAGCAAATCCATCCGACTTCAGCATCATGCCCTTCGGCATGTGGTTCAGCCAGCTGTCCATGGGACGGCCAAAAATGCGGAAGGAGATGCCTCGACGACGGAAATGCGCTGCGACGGAAAACCCGTACGGCCCCGCTCCAATCACTGCAGTGTTCAGCATGGTCTGCTTTCTACCTCCTTTAATTTGATATCACCAAAAAGGGTTAGCCAAGCGAAGCCCGGCGACGTGCATCTTAAGGGGAGGTTCTATCGGGGAAGCCTGATTCTATCAGGACTGTGAATCCTGGAGTAAACACAAAAGGAGGGGGCCGTTTCTTTCCCTGTGGTAACCGAATCGGTCTGACAGACCCGATCATAAACAACACTCAGTGTGATCGATTTCGATACGGCAAGAGCTGCTTACGTGAAACTGCGCTGCGCCAAATACACCGGCACTGACTACACTAGCGTGCTTCCGAAAAGACAATACCGTCTTCTGTGTTCGACCATCGGACATCGTTTCCCGGAGCATCCAACGGCCAGAGTCCCGCTATCCGAGCACAAGAGTAGAACTAAACGAACCAGCAGAGATTCGCTTGAACCTGACGAACGGGAGTCCTGGAAACTGGCACTTGCATTGCTCCTCGAGGACCGACAGAAGCATGCTTCTAAACATAGCATGCTTCTAAACATCAAAAGCCTCTTTTGATTGCGAGATACGGGATAAGAGCGATCTCGGCTAAACCAGGGAGGGGATCCCCGGCGCTGAAGACCGCTTCCACATCGCAGTCTCTCACGGAACGGAGATAACTGCCCAAGCTGGTATCGCCTCTGAGAATCGCCATCATGGCAGCGGGAACATCCGTAACTGTGCGAACCCATGACAACCCGGGCCGACCTCTACTAGGTTCGACTGGCAGACCCACCTGATCGGCGTAGAGCATATAACTGAAGTCGACCCCGGCTTGGGCACCGAGAGAGTGATAGCCCCATGTTCTGGCATTGACATCGAGGAGTTTGTATTGGGAATCACGCGGATCAAGCTTGTACTCAACTTCGACCAGGCCATAGTAATCGATTGCGCGCAAGAAGCGCTCCGACAACTCCTCCAGGATTGGCACATCCACGGTCTCAACATAAGTACTCGCTCTCCCAAACTGGAGAGGATGTTGACGGGTACGGCGCGCCGCCATTTTGCCCACGGCTTCACCGTTCCGAAAAAACGCGCAGTATGAGAATTGCTGACTGCCGCCACCGGGAATCAACTCCTGCACCATAATCTCTCCATAACCGGCGAGCTCAGATGCTTTTTGAAACAACATTCTCAATTCGGAGTGGCTGTTCGCGCACCACGCTTTCGCCTTCGTGGCGTAGAAGAAGTGCTCTTTAATCGCAGGCTTGATTGCAAACGGTGGTGCGAGGCCATCCAGCTCGGCTAGTTGGTCAATCGTTTCTGGATAGTATGTATTGGGTATCGGAATACCGAGCTCTTTGGCCAGTTGATAAGTATTTCTTTTATCCCACGCCCACTTCACACTTTCCCAATCGGGTGTAGGTACGCGAAACACCTGGCTCAATTCGGCACGGTTTTGCGAGATGGCAGCGACAAGTTCCTCGCGCGTCGGATAAAGGACCCACCCGTCCAGTCCGAGCCGTTTTCCTACATTGAGCAAGCCGTCGACGACCTTTCGCTGGTCATGCAGATCGGCCAGGCTCACATACGACTTGCAATAACGTGAAAATCGGGCAATGGAATGTTCGTCGTCTATGACGCAGACGGGCACGCCCTGGCGTCCAAGACTACGAACAATCCCCAGGCCCTGGTAATCCCCGCCGATCACGACCGCTCCAACGCCCTTCACAGGGTGCACAGTGTCAAGACTTGGAACCGATTGGGTTAACGTGTTCACCGGTCAGCTTCTCATTGTCCGAGTAGTTCCGTTATTTCGAGTGAGGCTGCGAACCAATTCGGTCGAGGCGAACTCCGCCCCCGAAACGAAACCAAGCAGTGGCCCGAAACTCCACGCAGCGGGTTTGCCGAGAAAATGCAATCCGGGAATCGAAGACTCAAGTCCGCCCTTAAGCACAGGAAAGCCATTTACGGTTCGCACTTGCTTCGATAATGATGGAGACAGGAACGGATAGCGTGACACATCGACGCGAAATCCGGTAGCGAGCAGCGCATGATCGACGAGGCGCTCCGTTCCGTCGTCAAGTCGAAGGCGCAGTTGACTTCCTGCGACCTCAGCACTGAGCACTTTGCGCCCCAGTGTGATGGGCACTCCTGGGAGTCGCGATTTCAACCAGCCAGCTCCGGCCGGACGGATGGCGCGGTATGCGGCCCGGTCCTGGAATCGCCGCGGAAAACAACGGAACAGGTGGGGCATTGCAACGAGCCGGCTGATTCCGGCCGGTCCAACGTCTCGGTCCGAATACAACATTTTAGAAATCGCACCCAAATGATGCAATCCCGGATGCAACCCGACCCAATTTAGCTTCTCGGCGCGAGCGATTACCTCAACTGGAATGCCGTTTTCTTTAAACAGTGCAGCAGATTCGAGAGCGCTTTGACCCGCACCGATGACCACCACCTGTTGGCCGCTGAACTTCCTCAGGTCGTTATGATCGCTGGTGTGCGAGGCCAGTGCAGCGGGAATGCCGGCGAATTCCGGTGGTCGGGTGGCAAAGGTACTGATTCCGGTTGCCAGAACAACCCGTTGCGAGGTGAATTCCTCGCCGTCCGCCAGAAGAACTCGGAAGCCGTTCGCAGCGAAATCGATGACACGAACGGCTCGCTCATCGACATCGGGAACGGCGCGGCGTTGATACCACAGACCGTAGTCGACAAACCGTGCGAGCGGTATCGGTTTCGATACGTGGTTGCCGTTCTGACGGCAATATTCGTCAAGAGTCAGCTCGTGCTTCGGGTCGGCTATATGCGAGGCTCCCCAATTCGATCGCAAACACATGCCTACCGGCATCTGCTTCTGCCAGAATGCCATGGGCTCACCGAAAATACGGGTCTCGATTCCCGCGGCGCGCAAGTATGACGAGGCGGAAAGTCCATAGGGGCCGGCCCCAACTACGGTTACAAAGCAATCCGATGCGTTCTTTTTCATGAAATTCGTCCTGAATGGATTAGCGGCTGGTAACGTTCTCTTTGAGGGAATCTACAGTGGCCTTATCGTCCAACCTGATAACGAGGCGGTCAGTTCCTTCGGCGACAGCATCCGTACTCTGTCGCTCAATGCGGTTCGTATCCAATGCAAAGCCTTGCGCCAAAGCTGGATGAATATCATCGAAGCGTTCCGTCGAAAGAGAATCGATCAGGTCCAAATACTCTTTTTTCTTGTGAGCCCAGCCATTGCGTTCCACGTATTCGTAGCCGCGCTTAACGAGAGACTCACGCAGATCCGGCTGGTGGATAACCTCAAGCATGGCTTTGGCCATCTCCTGGCTGTCCCCGGAACGAAAGAAATGAACATCGCCTTCCTCGAAATAGAGCATGTCAATCTTGGTTCGCGAGACCACAACGGGCACGCCTTGGGACATGAACTCCATGATTTTGGTGCTGAAAGCTTCATTTCCGAATGAATCAGCACGTTTAGGCACCACTCCGAGGTCGGCATTGGCGATAAGTTGCGCCATTTCATGAAGAGGAACGCCGCCGTAGAACTTGATGCTGTCCTCAAGATCGAGGGACTTTACCAAGCGTTTCAGAGAGGGCTTCATATCGCCACCGGATCCGCCGTAAATGTGGAACTCAGCCTTCGGAACCTGACGCTTGACCTCGGCAAAAGCTGAGATCGCAATATCCAGCCCCTGGTGCCATTGCAAGCTGCCCGGAAACAAAACGATAAACTTATCGTCTGTTCTCGTTTTCGAATGTCGAGAAAACATTTCCGGGTCAACATGATTGATCAGCACTGAGCACTTCTGTTCCGGAGCCGAGCGTGTGACCACGGTCTTGAACCAGAGGTGGTTCGACACGATCACATGGTCAACGAACCTCGCTGAAGCTCGTTCGATTGCCTTCAATAACCAAACATAGGTCCCCTTTAATCTCGTGTGAAACTTGTTGGCGAATAATTCGGGAACAACATCGTGAATATCAAGAATTAGTTTGGCTCCAGTCAGCTTCGGGTACCATGCGGCGAATACGAGGAAATCCGGCATGTTGTGGATGTGGATCACATCGTACTGATTCCGTTTATGCAGCCGGGTTACCGTCGTGGATGACTTCAGGAGAAAACGCAGCAGTCGTGTCGCATAGGTCCACTTACTGCGCTCGTTGTGCTCGCGCTGTTGGACGCGATGCACCGTGACTCCGTTGATCTCCGTCTGTGGAACACCAAATTCAGCGACGCTTATCGCGATTACATCGACCTGGTCGCCACGCTTGGCAAGTGTTTCTGCATAACGCCGGACGCGATTATCGCCTTCGTATGCCGTATAAGCCACCATGCATATCTTCTTGCGCGTGTTCCGCAGAGGAAGCGGAATCTGCTGACGGTAATAATTTGCGACTTCCCGCGGCAAAGCAGGCCAATAGCGTTCACCATATTCCTCGCGCACATAGCGAAGAAGTTCCTCGTACAGTGCCACGGGGAATTCATCTCGATCCGGCGGGCCACCAAAACACATGTAATCCGGGTGCGTGTTCAGCAACACCATCCCACCGTTCTCCGCGACCCAATCCACCTTGCGTTTCCAGATATCGATCGTCCGTTCGCGAAGCACTCCGAAAAGAGTGAAATCCTGAACCAGCGTATATGGCAGTTCTACATAACCCCTGCCATCCGGACCCGGGACCCAGAAAGGGAAAATGGTGCCGGTGCCGTCCGCTTGTGGTTCAAACGGGTCCGTGTCAAATGTGGAGGCATCATATTCCACGTTCAACGAATGGAGCCAATCCAATTTATGCTGCATCAAAGGTGAACGAAAACCTGAGCAATGCCATTCCTGCAGGTACTCATTGATTCGCGCGGCCTTCGTAGCAAACTTCGCTTTGGAACTGTAGAGTTTGCCGTCATGCTCCAAACCGTGGACTCCGACTTCGAACCCTGCTCGATCCAGCATCTCTCGGGTCGCATCGGAAACGCGGTATTCGCCCTCGGGCACGAAGTTGAAGCAGGAATTGAATCCGCACTGGCGCTCAAGGTTCATCAGCCGTTCGACGCGCGCCACTCCCTTTTTGCCTTCGACATCATGGGTCAGAACAAACGCAAACTGCTTGCCGTCCGGCCACCCCGTCCACGCCGCAGGGATGCGTGCGGCTCTGGCGTCGATCGGCCAAACGTCAGCGAAGGCCCGAAGGCGCCGCTGAGCGCGCCATCTTCGCAAGCCCAGCCGCAGGCGCCAGGGCATTATCGGTTTGAGGAGATAGTAAATTCTGTTGATTAACATTGAGGAGGCTTTTAATCCTGCTTATAGAGCAGACTATCTATAAGCGAAAGAGTACATTTTTGAGTAGTTTCGAGCGACGTTATCCGATGTGTTTGTACAAAAGATTGCCAACCATTTTCAGAGCGATATCCGGGCAGATTGAAACGAAATGTCTTGCCAACTTCTTATGTTCGAGGACGCTGGACAGTCCCGCGGGTTCTGGTGGATAACTCCAGTAACTTATTTCTGTTCGAGTAGCAGCCCAGTGTTCTTTGAAGGCGATCAGTCCCAGATTGGAGATGTCAGACCGGCCCATCTCAAATTCCTCCAAGCCTCGGTCCTTTGCCTCTTGAATGGTTCTCCAGAACAGGAAAGCTGTTCCGCCGAGCCTACTAAACGAAGCGTTGCTGCAGCCATATTTGTAAACCATGGTCTTCTTGTGCGAAAGAGTCAGAATGCTTGCGACGGCAGTACCGTCCTTTGAGGCCACGCGAATCTTAAGGTCGTTTCCAAAAGCACCGATCAAACCACGGAACCAGTAGAGCGGTTGCGGCGGGAGGTATTGCCGGCGGCGAGTCATCACCAGAAGACGGTAGAACTTTTGCAGCAGCTCTTCCGATGTTCCTTCTTCGTACTGCAGCTTCTCACGTTCGGCTCGGAGAATCTTTCTTTGTACGCAATTCTTGTGGAACTTTCGAAATAAGTCCTTCGCAGGGAAACGAAGGTCCAGGCGGTGCAAGAAATACTTGACTCCTCTGGTCAGTTGAGTGTGGTCACTCGGCTGATAAGAAACCGGTCTAATCTCGACGTACTTGGACTTTGTCTTATCAACTTCCGACCTCATGTGTGAAATCATTTGGTCGAATTCGCCCGGCCGGTCAATCAACGGCTCGCAATGATCAGAGAACGGCAAAGATTCTATGCGTCGGCCCGTCAGCCAGCTGTTGACGCGACAAAAGACGAGGCCGTTACTCAAGCGCGCGCCTGGGGGGCAGGTCGTGACAACGAAAGGCTCGTATCCGTACACAGCACTCAAAGCGCGCAGCCACTTGGAGCTATGGAATACCGAGGCTCGCGGGTGGCTGTCAACCAGACCCGCCCATCGCGGATCGAGCAGGGGATCGAGTTTATGAATTGCTGGCGTTGTATAAACGCTGCTCAACGATATCGGCCTTGCCGCTGACATACGAAAGATGGCCTTCGCCGCATCAGTGATGAGAACAGCTGACTTCGGTTGCACCAGGCACGCCGTCCCCCGCCGGCAATTTTGTGTCTGCTCGCAGAGCAGGTTCTTGCCCTAGATTTCTCATAACTTGAGCCACTGTCATGAATTGCATATTGCGAGCGGCGGCAAACGAGCAGACCGCCTCTAACAACTTCGGGGTGCAGCCAAAAGGCGAAGGCCGTGAAGTGACGTCGTGAGAGTAGAAAATGAGCCAGCCCTGTCGCTTCTCATTCTCGACGATCAAGCGCTCAGCAGCATCCACCCGGTCGATATCGCCGTACAGACTGTTTGCACGAAGCAGGTTCAAATCAACATCCGGTCCATTCCATCCCCCGCAAGTCCCGCGACAACTGACCAATTGCGACCCAATCTCCTTCTTGGCACGAAAGGTGACATCGCCGTACGGATATGCAAAATTACCCGATCCGCACGCGCCCATTTTTTCTCGAATCGCTTGTTCTCCGCTTTGCACATCACGCTCGAAGGCATCGTAATCGACTCGGCGCGCGGAAAGATGGCTGTAGGTATGGCTGGCGAGCTCATGTCCATGTTCCAAAACAGACGCCAAATCCTCGTCACGAAACTGCTCTCCAAGATCGTTGGTTGTGTTCATCAGCGACATCGCCACGTAATAAGTCGCCCGCCCGCCGACACCTTCCAAGATTCTAGCACCGACGGTCAGCGCAGTCCGCGGAAAGTCATCAAAACTGAGAGTGATGATTGGACCATGCGCTCCGAACGGGACCACTCGTCGATGAAGTCCGGAGAGAAGGCTCCGACGCACCGCGCCGATCTGCGAACGCAAGGTCACACTTTCGTCGCTTCCAACGCCTCGTGAATCACAACGTCGATGATTCCGTCATCCGGCACATCCCGGTCGCGGGGAAACACGAGACGCGACACTCCCTGATCGATGCCTGTCTCTTGCAGCAACATGTCAGAAAAAACGCGCCCTGAGGGAGCATTTCCAGGAGTCTTTCGGTAGTTCGCGGCAAAATCCCTGCCGGTGACTGCGATGTATTTCCGGATGATGCATGCCAAGAAAGCGTGCTCCACTCTTTTCGACTGGACCCGGCAGCTAAACATCAGATCGGTCATCAGGGGTACGCGACTGTCCACGATTGAAAACCCAACGACGCCATAGCTTCCAAACCGATCCTCCACATCGAGGACATAGGTGTCCAGGTGCGGAGTCTCCAGAATACGCTCCAGCACATTCCTCTCATATCGATTTCCGGAAAAATTCATCTGGTTTGTACGCTGAGTCAACTCGTGCACCCGGCTGAGGTTTGCTTCGGTCATCGGCTGGATGTTGAGGCGGATTTTGCAATAGCGCAAGAAGTTCATATAGTCGTCGCCGAAGCTTCCGGCTATATTTTGGCGCTCCGACTCCACCTGATACATCTTGCGTCGCTGACGACTCTCCGCGGTTACAGGCACCTGGCAGATTTCCATGTCCGCGATCCCGAGATATCGTTCAGCGTTCAGCACCCGCACTTCAGGCCGTACCGCATGCACCTGCTGCAATTCGAATTCGGAGTCGTCGACAAACAGCAGCGTGTCCAGTCCGATGTTGAGCTGCCGCGCAATCGCTTCGATCCCCCTGCTCTTCGGCTCCCAGGAAATCTGGGGGCACAAGAAATATTCTTGAATACCGAAGGCCTGCAGCGCGGACAATGCTTCTTCACGATTGTTTTTGCTCGCGATGGAATGCAAGATGCCGCGCTCATCCAGTTCCTTCAGTGTTTGCGCAATTTGAGGCTTTAATTTGAGCTTTGCCGGGCCGTCCTCCACCAGGATTCCGTCCCACAAAGTGTTATCAAGATCCCAGACGACGCACTTTATTTTCTTGGGTGCTTGCGGTTTCTGATTCTCTTGCGACACTTTTGCCGGTTTCGAAACTTCACGTATAAATTCCATGAGACCAAAATAGAGTACGGTCTCTTTTTGATCTTCATTCGGAACCAGCTCGACGGAGAATGGGGAATGAAGATCGAGCACCCTGGCGATTTCCTCGTATTCGATTCTCATGCGGTGAAAACCGGGGCTGAGTACGAGCAAGTGTTGAAACGGGATTTTCACCCGGTCGTCGGTCGAGCGCATGGTGAGCGAGAGCCGAACGGTCTCCGGCGCCGGGTTGTAACATTCCACCAAGAAAGCCGTTGGCGAACTGTCGCCCGTACCGGCGTCGTAGGCCATTCGCTTCTTGAAGCTGTACCTTTTTTGCACCGCAAACTGTTTCAGGGGGGTTGGCAACTGGTAAAGGGTCGCGCCGATCCGATGATCTCGGCGCTCAATCTTGAGTGCGTCCTGGACGGAGCGGAGACGGATATTCCCCGGCGTCCAAAGCTTCCCCCACTGTTTGAAGCGAATTTTCAGTACATAGGTGTTCAGCGCCTCGCTGCAGTCGATCCTCACCATTCCATCGGAGAAACGACGGCAGCGTCCATCTTCCCGCGGGCTGTAAAGATCGCAAGTGGTATAGCAGGTTGGCCAGACACACTCCGTGCAATGCTCGCTCCAGGGCAGGGCCGTGCGCTCAAGCAGCTCATCCTTGAGCTTCCCGAATTGGGCGCGGACTTCCTCCGGAATTTGATCCGATGATTCTTTTTTGTTATTGATTTCTGTTTCGTACATGATGTGCCCAAAAAATATCTGGTGGACGGACGAGCGAACGAGACGACGCGTCAATTCACCGAAGGTTGCGTTCTGCTGCTTTACCTGATTTGCCTGCTTGACATTGAAATGTCACCGGCTTTGCGCTGGAGCTATGTCTTTTGGAGGTTGTAGATAAACTGGTTTCCCATCCAGCGATTTCTATTGCCGTCTGACGGACCAAACAAATATCGAGTCATCTGGTACATATCTTCCTGTCCGGCGAACTTGCGGGTCCCCAATGGGGGCAGCCCGTAACGATAAACATCGCCTAATTTAAGACCGCTGTCGCGGCACCACCTCAAAACCTGACTATTTCTGAGACGGTTCAAGGGGTAGGGTGCGGGCCTGACCAGTTTCAAAAGATTTTGGTACACGACAACCGGCACTCCCCAGAAATGGAAGCTGTCGGTAAACTCCAGAAGTATCGTTGCTCCCGGCTTTGCCAGCCGTGCCACTTTAGCGATGACAGCGGAAGGAGAATCAACATGCGCGAGAACACCAATGCATAGAATGAGATCAAATGACCGAGGTTCGAACTCAGCATCCATGAAATCTTCATTGATCACTTCCACATCCTTCGAGCGTTCGGGTGGAATTCTCTTGCCGGCAAGGTCGAGCATGTTCTTCGAGATGTCCAGAAGCGTCAGTCGATCACAACGGGGCAGCAGTGGCGAAGAGAGCGAACCATCACCACAGCCAATGTCGAGCACTCGGTCAAACGTCCGGTTCTCGGTGAAGCGCTTGATAGTCTCCACTCGGATGCGAATGTCGAACTGTCTTGGCCCGAGATACTTCTCAGGAATTTCAAACAGTGATTTAACTTGCTCGGTTTTCGACGCCATAAGACTTCTTCCCATACTCAATGAAATGAAACAAACTCTTCCCCACATCAATTGCGTTTGGTTTTGACAATTCTGCAGCCGGAGCGGTTGGAGATGGTACGCAATTTCACAGGTTTGCTATTTCCAGATGCTTTCTCCGCCAAATAAACGGCTCATCTGCTGGCGGCGCAGGTACGCAATGGCAGCACGGTCGTCGACCCTGGGTGTCTTCATCAGGTATCCCGAGACAAACCCATACATCAACCCGATGGAACCGACGATGTATGGCTTGCGAACCAGGCGCACGATGCATTTACTGAACATGAACAGGGGATGATATCCGCAGATATAGTTTGCACGACCGTACTTGACCAATGTCGGCCATAGACCGTCCGCTGAACCTGTATCTCGCTGGTGAACGAGATGGAGGTGGGGAAAACTCCTGGTGGTCCAGCCGAGGCTGTTAGCCTTGATCTCGTCGATTGTGTCCCAGCCCGGCGCCGTCAAAAGTCCACCGATAGCATCCCAACAGGCTCTGAGGTAAATCTTGCTGGCGCCCCGGACATGAAATGCCGGAGCTTCCTCAAACTTTTTTTCCCCTTCGCAGACGTAACAGATCACTCCGCCACCAACGCCAAGTTTGTCATCAAGCTGAAACTCATCGAAACACTTCTCAAAATAATCGGGGTCGAAGGTCAGGTCACCGTCGAATTTGACAATGAAATCCCAGTCGCTGCACGTCAAAGCATGATACCCGTCATTAAAAGCGTCGACGACGCCGCCACCGGCCTTTCGAAACCCCCGGTCCGGGCGGTGTATGACCTTTATCCATTCGTAACGATTGGAATAATCGTCGATGATCTTCCCAGTGCCATCCTTCGAGCCGTCATCGACGATGACCCACTCCCTCGGTAAGACCGTCTGTCGAGCCATGCTTTCGACAGTCGAATGGATGTGTGCCTCTTCATCCCTTACGGGAGTGATGACCACGTAGCTGGTTGATTTGGCTGGCATAATTCCGGAACGAGTAGGAGTCTCAGCTTTCGGAGGGGCTAGGCCTTCATCGATGCCACTTTAGCCCAGCTCGGCGGCATATTCTTCATGATCTCGATATCTCCAAAAATGCAACTCTCTCTTGCACCGTGCTCGCGGACCCACGCTGCCATCGCACGCACGCCATCCGGCAATGACGTCTTGGTACGTTTGCCGAAGATCCGTTCAGCTTTTGAGTGATCGGAAAACGCAATCTTCACTTCGTTGCGAGCATCAAGGTGATTTATGTCGCAAGGCCTGCCTAGCGCTTGGGCGACAATCTCTGCGAGCTTGTTTACCGTGTGGGGAACATCAGCGCCAACGTTGAAAATCTGGTTCCGTGCCCCGGGAAAGTCAGCCGACTCGGCAATGATGGGAGCCACATCATCGATATGCGTGAATGCGCGTTGTTGCAAGCCATCTCCGAAAATAGTCATGCGCTCTCCCCGCAGCAGCTGATTCATGAATATTCCGACCACGTTGCGATAGCGGTCTCCAATGTTCTGGCGTTCGCCGTAAACATTGTGAGGACGGAAAACCACGTAGTCCAGACCGAACATCTCGTGACTGACGCGCAGTTCCTGCTCTACCGCGAGTTTCGAAATGCCGTACGAGTCCTCCGGTACGGGAATCATGTCTTCTGACATCGGACTTTGGCCCGATCCGTAGACTGCAATTGAAGAAGTGAATACAAAACACTTGACATTGTGGTTCACCGCGGCATTGATCAGGTTCACGGAACCGATCAGGTTATTGTTGTAGTTGTACCGCTTGATGAAATGGCTCAAGCCTTCGGCCGCATAGGCTGCCAGATGATATACGTAATCAAAGGCATGGCGATCAAAGAGGCGATTGACAAGATCGTGGTCGAGCACCGAGCCCTCGACAAATGTAGCCTTGTTCGGAACATTGTCCCGAAATCCGCCGCTCAGATCGTCCAGAACGACGACATCGTGGCCGATGCGAAGCAGATGTTCGGCCACGTGGGATCCCATGAAACCCGCACCACCAGTGACCAGAGATATCGGTGTCCGTGTCATATGTAGCTTCTCCTTAAAATCTTTGGCTGTAAAGTAACGATCTTAGTTAGTCTGCAACGGGATTTGCTCAATCGGTTCTTCCGTTCCGTGTTGAACAAATCGGATCGGATCAAGTCGCTGGTTCCAGCGCACGGTGGCGTCATACATCTCCAAGCGACGTTTCACTGCGTCGTCAGGTCGTACCAGACTCAGCAGTCCGTATCCAAGCTTTCGAATACGAAATTTGGTCAACATCACCAGGCGATACCGCTGCGCACCCTTTTTTCCATAGTGTTTATAGAAATAGCGGTATCCGTTTCTGCAAATCTCAAGAGCGAATCGCACGGGGAAACGGCCGACCGATTGACCGCCCAGATGGGTAATCGATACCCCGGGCGTGAACCGTATCCGATAACCCGCCTCCCACACCCGTCGGCACAGGTCCACTTCTTCGAATTGGTAGAAAAACTGGCCATCGAACCCGCCAAGCTTTGTGAGCAAATCGCCGCGCAGCATGACACAGCATCCCGACTGCCAGTCAATTTCCCGCTCCGTGTCCCCTCCCCAACCCTCGTACTCATCAGAAAGGACCGGGTACTGCAACCGACCCAGAAATCGCAAACCCAAAGCAGAAACCAGATGACGTGAGATGGTAGGAAACGGACGCGCCGAGCGCTGGTACGTTCCGTCCGGATTGTGCACACGACAACCGAAAGCGCCGGCTTCAGGGTGACTCTCGGCAAACTCGATCCAGCGATCGAGTGAGCCGTCATGGATAATTGTGTCTGGATTTAAAATCAAGACGTATTCTCCGCGGGCTTCGCGGATTCCAGCGTTATTACCCTTGGCGAAACCAAGGTTCGCTCCATTCTCCACGACC